>Ga0065711_1028726_pt1 | contig 39510 bp, 13 predicted proteins | sample Hoacrofraction12_FD_59098 | JGI IMG/M metagenome (GOLD analysis project Ga0065711, IMG submission 59098) | Hoatzin crop microbial communities from Cojedes, Venezuela - Epithelial fraction 12 v2 (version 2) | ecosystem: Host-associated > Birds > Digestive system > Esophagus > Crop | place... | reverse complement strand
ACCCCCCCCCCCCCCCCTTTTACATTGCAGAAAGGCACAATGTAGTAGTCATGGGATAGGACCACATGAGATAAAGGGTGAGCTGGACATAAGGGTAATAGTTTACTTGATTTTAAATGGATTTCAGTTGAGAGTGCTGTGTATGAGACTTTTTTTTTCTCCTTTTGTATCAACTCATAAAGTGGGAAAAATAAAAATCCATTATTACTACCTTTTTAATAAGTAATCTAAAAAACATGTATAGAAGTACCAATTAAAAAAGTTTAACATAGTTCAGTTTGAATGCAGACAAAAAGGCATATCACGTTTTCTCTTTGTGCGAAGTGTTAATGGAGAATTCCAGCACAAGTTTATCTTGTTTTTATCCACTTAGTGAAGTTTACAATTTTCTTTTTATGCTTATCAAATATTCAAAGCAGGTGATTTGTCTTTTTCATGAAAACACGAGGACCATCATCATGAAGCATAGTTTAAAGATTTTGGAGCTTTGTCCTCTTTTACTATTTGATAGGACATTTATGTTGCACATAGCATTTCTGTAAATACAATGATAACAGATCAACGACTAGCAACCATTGGTTATGGTACTTCTGGTTTATGTGCAGCCACTATTGTTCTGCAAAATGGAGGAAACTACAGTTGAATGACTTTGAAGTTGGCCTTTTCTTAAGAAATAGTCATTTTAAAGTAGAGGCTGATTGTATTATTTGAAAATATTATGATATTTTCAAAAAAGAACTTACAGTTTCAGACTGACAATATAAACCTTGATGCAGAGCTGTGTTCTGGGAATGTTTGAAACACATCATTGTAGTGATTCTTAGGAGAAAACTATACAGATTCAGAATACGACAACTTTCTTTACAACTTAAATTGCACCATCAGCGAGTTTGCATAATTTACTTTTAAATGTGACTAATTTATGGTTAAATAGATCCGTTAAGCCATTTACAGATATGATTTCCGAGCTGGATTTTTAGCAAACAATATTTATTTGATCATTTTTCAGTAAGCAGGAAAGACTTTCTGTGTCTGATTCCCATTTTTATGCCTGTTTCTTTCTCCCCTACTATTGTGTAGGCAATATCACTTACACCAACGGTGCTGAATGATCCTCATCGCTGGTTAGCAGAAACAAAGGTAATAAATTTTACTGAAATTTTACTGAATAAGCTAATATCCAACACTTATCATTCAATTGAAAGTGTGCTTGAAAAGGCACTTAAAGGGGAATAGGAAAAATACAAAAGCATTCCTTTGGCAACAATTCTTATATTCCAAGACTGTTGTTTCAACTGATGGAATAATTTTACAAATTTTGCTATCAACAACAAATAGGTGTCTCTATAGCAAAATAAATAGCAATGCTGTTTTTACAAAAAAATTAATTCAAGTAATTGCAGTGATAGCCTTTAGATCTGGTTCAATTATTTTCAGACAAGAAAAACATAAGAATGTAGTCAGCAGGTAAAGTTTCTCTCACAGGTTTCTAACACAGCAATAAATTATTTTAAATAAGGCTGTTATTTATTAAATCTAAAGGATATTAGATTGGATCCTTGGAAAATGAGCTGTTTACCTTCCCCCTTTGTCTGAAGCTTTTGAATCCTGTAATGTGGGTGCACACATGCTTGAAAACTTCAGTGTGATGACTGATATCTTACAACCCTTGCCTTTCATTTTGCAGCTTTCCTCCTGCTCCCCCAGCTCGCACACACAAACACATTTCTTATCCAATATCTTCTAGGATTAAGTTTCTTATGATCAAAGTGGATTATGAGAAACTGTAGAATACATGCTTTTTTTTTTTTGTTTTGTGTAAAAAGGTCAAAGCGACAGCAGAACTGACTTTAGTAAAATTTGCAACTGTTTTCATGTAAGATAGTTGAAGGTTATTCGATGATGTATGGTCTATGTAAGACTTGTAGACCAAGAGAGACTGCCACTACAGATGGCAGAGATAAGATCGGAATCAAAGGACAGATGCTATGCAGGATTTTCTTTATTTTAAAAAAGTAACGCTGACATATTATTAAAAAGACCTTTCAAAGAGCAGCTAATAATTATTTGCATACACTTCTCACCTAAGCTTCTTTAGCTACTAGGGGGAAATCTAGAATGAATGACTACTTAAAATGCCTTTTTTTCTTGCATTTTAAATAGGCAGTGAAAATATTCTCTTTTGCCATGTCTACATTTACTGTTCTAACCATGACCTATTTTATCTTTGAGCTCTCTTTTCTTTTTCTTCTTCATGAGCTTTAAATATTAGCTTTTGCTAACCAGAAGGGATTGAGGCCACTTTTTTTAGAATAGATAAATGCTTTAAATTCCGTCAACACAAAATAGAGAGAAAGGTATTCTGAAAGGAAGGAGTATCACTTAGTGTCCATGTATGCACCAATTCAATGTGAATTTCCATACCTACCCTAGGAAATTCATACTCCTGATTGAAAAAAAAAAAAAACAAAACAAAACTATGTATTGCTTCTTCACATAGAATTATCAGCCAAAATATATCTGTCTTTTGTGACTCTCTGAAAGTCAACATGTCCTCTTAATATATCTGAACGTCAGTATTCAGTAATAGGTACAAATGAGTAATCTGTGACTCCAAAGATAATTTGATCAGTTAACATTTATATCCTCTTATTTTCATTAGAATTCTTTACTTTTTATTGTCCCATTTTTTTTTTTAATGTAGACTAAGCTTCAGTGGCTGTGCGAGGAGGTGAAGGAGAGAGAAAGTAAGGAAAAAAGGCTGCGATGCTACTTAATGCAGAGCCGAGAACAGCTCAAGCAGTTTACACAGATGAAGGAAGCTGAACATCAGTCTCTCTTGAAACAGATAAAAAAGCAGGAAAAACTTCTGGAAGAAGTTCACAGAGAAAAAAGAGGTATGTTGCTGAATCCATTTTTGTTAATAAAAGGGAGAAAGACTTTTAAAATTCTACTAACTATAATTACTATGGCACATTCAGATGTATTTCATCAACTTTCTGTCCCTAGGTATCATTGTCCAATAAAGGTAGGATAAAAAACGCAATATAGCTGGTGTTGAGGATTCTGTAACCAAAGGAACTGGAGCCAGAAGTTTTTGTATGAGAAGAGAGAAGGGAGGAAATGTTCTATGAGGTTAATTCTTCGTGTCAAGGTTTAACATTATCTCAAGACCCACACTGAATGTTTTGAGAATATTACTTCTCCTGTGCATGCAAGTTTCTGAACGCATCAGGAGAATGTGGATAGCTGGGAATCTGAACAGGCAGAGCTAGAAGGAATGTGATGAAAGAAAAAAGATATGAAGCCAGTGCATGAAAGTGATCACTGAGAAAACAGGCTAATTGTCACAGGGTCCAGAGATCAGAATTTCCATACTGAAATAGATTCTTTGGTGCCACTTCTTCATATAATATTTTGTTGGAAGATCTGACTAAGATTGAAAAAAATGGAAGGCTACAATGTGAGGTGACTGTATTTTGACATCTATGTAAATGGCTGGTGCTAACCTGACCTCTGGAGGAGAATAAATTGCTTCTACTGAAAACTTGCACATAAGTAAACTTTGAGAGCTAATAATGTGCCTTATGGGTTGATATAGTCTATAAATAGGGCTGACTTGTTATCTGGTTTGCCTCTTTTTATATAATATGTTAGACTACTATTTGCATACCTGACTGTCATGGTATGATCTTTCATTGTGTTCTATTGCCTGAGTTTCAGAAAGAAGGCGTCACCTCTCAGGTCTTCTTTTCTTGTGTTTTCTGTAAAAACTTTGTTCTGTCTTTCGTTCAGGACTCAATACTGATAATGATGGACTAATTTTTTTGTCAGACAGGATAAGTAGTTTTTAATCATTTTGTTAGTACTCATTTTGTATTTAGACTGACGTAGACTCAGATTAGATGAGAGTAAACTTTGAAGTAAGTGTAGTTATAGCTTCTGGTAGCTGACTTAATTATTATTGAAAATGTTTTGTGAAATATTGTAACAAAAATAAAACAATAGCAAAGCAACAATAGCAATGACAAATAAAAGCATTCTTGTAAATATTTTATATAACAATGCAGGTTATTTGCTTTACAAGAATAGTAAGATCCTGTCAAGATTTTCTTCCTCCACTTGTGAAGAACTTTGAAAGAGAACATGCTTTGATCTTTCAAGCTTGAATGTTTCTATTGTTATCCTTCATTTGTTTAAAGTGATAGCACCAAGACCCTGATATAATATTAATAGTGTTTTAGTCGTCTTTAATTGAATAATTATCTGCTAAGATGATCTCCCTGAGGCCTTATTTGCTTTTTTAAATTTAAGTGCATAGGAAATAAAGCAAACCTTATTTAGTTTTTAATTCTACTGTATCTAATTTGATTTAGGCTTTGTGGAAAAATTCACAGCCTGCATTTAAATTTGAAGCTATAGGCAAAGTTATCATGTGAAATTATTAAACGGAAGAGAGTGGTAAAAAGTAATTCTATTCACTGAGCATTAGTATTTAAGCTCATACCTTGTATTTATAAGGACTGCTTCTTTGTTCCATACAAATATGCTTAGTTCTATATGTTACTTGACATATTACAATTTCTGTAATTCTAAGTAAATGATGTTCTCTTCTGCCTGCTTCTAGATGCAGATGCTGGTTAAAAGTAGGTAAAAAAGGAAATAAAAACATTTTAACAACAGTGTAACTGTTGTGTGACACCAAATAGTAATATGCTTTAAAATTCCACCAAATATAGGATGGGAAACAGGACTTACGAAAATTTAACAGGATGCCAACAATGCAGGCCAGTGTTAGGTTTAAGGCCTGGGGCTAGGATACATGCACACGGTGAGGATCCAGAGCCACATAGCTATGAATATAGCAGGAGTTGAATCAGAATGGTTTGGGTTGGAAGGGACTGTATAGATCATCTATTTCCAACCCCTCTGCCATGGGCAGGGACACCTTCCACCAGATCAGGTTGCTCAAAGCCCCGTCCAACCTGACCTCGAACACTTCTAGGAATGCGTCGTCCACAGCTTCTCTGGGCAGCCCTCACATACTGCTGGTGGATTTTCCCAAAACGTTCTCCTTGCTGTCTTCACTTAAAAGTATCCATAAAAGATTAATTTTTTTTTGTATTTCTGATTGAAATAATTAATGGTAAAGGAGTTTATGGTTTTATAGTGAAATACGGTGTTCATAGGTAACTACAGAGCACCTTATTGGCTCTTCACACTCTACCTTTTTTAATGAGATATAATTTGAAAGCTAGTCATGTAAGGTGGTGGGAGGTTTTCTTGGTTTAGTGGGTTTTTTTGCTTCTTGTTTTGTTGTGTGTTATTTTTTTTTAATTTTTGGAGGTAGAAAGCAGGTATTGCATTTACATATATACCAAGCAGGTACTTGCATTTACAAAGCCTATTAATTGTGTGCACCATTAAGCATAGTTTTTATGTGTGCAAATTTATGATTCACTTAAACATATTCAATTTATTAGATCTGATAGTCAACAGGTTTTGTGGATACAGATAAAGTTATTGTGATTTGACCCAATAGCAGTGTATTTATTTAGCTTTAGCTGCTGTGATGTCACAGGCCCTCCAGCAGCAGGTCCTCTACTCTTAACAGCATTCAAGACTTTAGAATGAACACTTGCTGAATGAATAATTAGAGACAGGGAAATAAAATACAACTGAGATCTACCACAGGTAATCTGAGCCAAACTTCCTAGTATTTCATTCATTTGATAAGATAGCTGGTAGTTACCAAACCTGACAGATGTAACTGAAGACGTAGTATGGCTGTTGTCTGTATAGCATTTAATGTGGGACTATGTAGGAAGTGACTAATATAAACATGATGGTTAAACATAATAAGTGTAAACTGGAGTAAGGAATGTGCTACTCTGAGTAACAAAGGGGTAGCTATTGAAAGGGGTAGTTAGTACTGTTTCATGGATGTTCGTCTGTGGACTCAGTTTTCTTCATGAGCGAGCTTAGTAAGAAGAGCAGGAATATGATAATAGAACTTGGAGCCTTAGACAATTTGGTGGCTTTGTTGGTACACAGAGAAAGTGGAATAGCGTTGGGATCATTTAATTTCATTTACCTGATGCCAAGGAAGGAAATTTTATGTATTATTTATTTTTACCAGTTTTTATATCAATTTTGATTTTGAAGCCGGAATCAGAAATTCATAATGTTCACAAACATCAGATAAAGTTTTGAGATCTTTTTATTAATTCACTAAGAAATAGGCAGGTTGACTTGGTATTCAATACTATTTTCCTGTGCCACTGAATTAAGTGACAGTTCATGTGACAATGTACGCAAGAATAATGGACTTACAATCTACATGTGAATTTAATTGGCTTGTTTCACAGTCCTGTCAACATAGATTGTTCTTTTAAATTTGAAAACTATGGCCTTCATTACACCAAGTCAGTTATTTTTTGTAAGTTGGTAGACTGTAGAGGAATAATAGAATGCATGTCTGTTAGCGTGAGTTCCGAGTACTATTATTCATGAAGTGATACATGTAAATGTTTATAAAGGGCTTTTTATTAAAAAAAAAAAAAAATGTTGCAAGACAAAATATGGCTATTTACATTTCTTGGACAAATACTCTTACATGCTGAATGAAAAGCCGAGGTTTAATTATGATGCAACTAGTAGAATGTAAACATGTGAATAATTTAATGTATAAATGACTTGGACATGAAAACTGGAAAAGCTACTTTCCCAAAGGAAAAAAGGAAACACAGCTAATAGCATAAAAAAGGTGTTAAACCAAAAGGAGAAAGCAATGTATCAAAATGACAGAAAATTTAAAATAAGGACACAGAATGGTGGTTGGCTTTTGTAACTTAAAGATGAAAAATGGGAGAAGTACTTACAGAATACTAAGATGCTCAGTAATGAAATTACGGGCAAAACCCAGGTGCAGGAATAATGCAAATGAATCACAGAATGGATTTACTCTAATTGATAAAAAGACTCTTCACTCTTATTTTTTTTAACATCAAAATATACTAGACAGTGTTGCTTAATAAAATGGATTTTCAGTCAGATTTGATGCAAATGAGTGAAAATATTTTCTGCTGCATTTGGAATGATGGAGATTTTGGATGGAACATTTTATCAGAAAGACTGATTCTGTGAAAATCCATGGATGTGGTTGACTGTCCCCACCAACACAAACCAGTTGTCTGAGTACTTAATGTAGTCTAAAAATACTCCATTAATTTAAGTTTTCATAAATCAGAGATTATAAAAACAAGACAGAGAAATTGTATTCTCGAGAAATTAATTCTTTAATTTCTTTCAATGGATGTGATATTATAGTTCATTCATGTTTTTTAGGGGGGAAAGAATAGAGATTTATTGTGGACACATCAGAAGTAGGTAGGATTAATATTGTAACTGCTTTATTGGCAAACATGTTTCAGGATGTTATATAAGCTTAAATACATCTACTGATACTCTTAACTATGTAATTTTTTGCCTCTTCCCTTCTTGACTGAAACATTTGTAAATATCTACGGTATTGTAGGCTTTTGGATCCTCCTTATGAATTTCTTGAGAAGTGTTACCTTTATCACGGTCCTCCCTGTGGTGGTAAACTGGCTGTCTGTGTGGTACAATTTCAACAAACAGAAGTAAGCTAACATAAAGCTTACCAATGACATTGATCACTGAGGTCCCTTCCAACCTGGGATTCTAGGATTCTAAAGATTCATGAATGAGAGAATAGTGAATGAAGGAAAATACAGTAATGTAGTATAGAGTTTCAGGATTGTTTACAGGGTAGCAGAAGCTTCATAGCTCTCCAATGATGCATCAGGATTGGCTGGGGTTTTCTTCCCATCTTGATAAGCATACCATCCTGGAGAATCAAGAAATTCAGAAGGCTAGCAATATGTTTAAATACCTAAGAACTGAAGAGGATGTGGCTTCTGATTCCACGTTTACAGATTTGTACTTTGCATACAGTTCACTACTTGACAAGTTATTTATTTAGTATGCCACACAAAGGAATATTTTGGTAAGTAACAACTTAGATAAAAATAAAAATTTCCTAGATTTCTCCTCTTGAAATGATTTTGATCTCATAATCAAATTTATTTTAATAGCATTGCACTAAGTATTCGATATTTTAGTGGACAAGGTCTGAGGAAAGAAAAGGTATAAATTAATTTCTCAGCTGAGTTTCGTTTGCACTTTGGAATCACTGAGCATGCAGAGGTGTTCTTACAGATACGTTTCAAATTTAATTCAAATGACAAGGATCTTATTACAGAGATATGTTTAAATGTAGGAAAAATACCATCTTCCTGAATTGCACCCAAGGCTTGGCCCGAATTTCTTTCTTTTATTTATCCAATTTTATATGGTCTAGCCAGATTGGATAGTCTGAAAGCTTATCATAGAAATCAGTCTATATTTGGTCCTGGGAGCACCCATTGGTCTTACAGACCAATTTGCTTTAGTTGCTTATTGGTTTAGTAAAAAGAAAGTATCAGCTCTGTCTGTTCATCAAAAGTAGAATATCATCATTTTTGGAAAATATTGTTAAGATGCTTGCTACAATTTAATTTTTATTTTCCGCAGGGAAAACATTTCCATTCATAGCAAACCCGTTAAATCTTTTACCATGTCCACTCCCTCTAAATTTTGTAATCAAACTCTATCTCATGCATAAATATTAGTGTGTTTTTTTCTCTTTGGTGTATGTCTGCATTCTTAATATCTAATCATGAATATTTTTAGCATTTTATTTTGCCAGCCTTAGCTCAGAAGGATAGCTTCAGCTGCTTGGGAGCTATTAGCTTGGAACATACGATGTTTTTTTCAAAAATGTGTATTAACTAGGTGAATAACATTGACTGCTGAGCTCAGGCCTTGGCCTTATTTACCTATGTATGTTCCTTTCTGGATCTTTCCATCTTTGTGTTTGTGAGATTTCACTAGCTTTGGCCATATTTGTCAGTGTGCCAGAGTATTAATAATCTTGAATTTAGTTCTGAAGACAGCTAATCCTGTGTATATATAGTACAGTTACAGTAGCTGATTAAAAGAACAAGCAACTTTAAGCTTTAGCAGTCTTTGGTATTTATTAAACCCCCTTAAAATATTATGGTTATTGTAATTTTGTCATAATTGTTTAATCGAAGTGGTTAAGAATATGTGGGTTTAGGTAACAGATTTTAAATGCTTTAATAAATAATTACCTTGTATGCAAAAGTATGTATTTTTCTGTTACATTAGTACTCACTCGTACTCTGGGAATGGGTACAGAGAGGAATCTTAGTATAAGTACATTGTGGAACTCAACTCTTCCAAGAAAATCTTTCTTGGAATATATTGAAATGTATAGAAGATAGACATGGTGTGGTATAGCAGGGAGACATGGAGTATGCACAGTCCTGTTGTTGCAGGATCATATACTGCTACTTCAGAGAAGACATGGATAGTCAACAAAGAAACATTGTTTAGCAAACCAATACCTGATGTATTTGGCAAGGTCACATATGTTCTTCTTATAAAGCAATGATGCTGGTAAGGCTGTGGTGATGTAAGAAGAGCGGGTGCCTTGCTCTGATTTCCATAAAGTCCCAGGTTGTGCAAGCCATATTCTGTACCACTTCTCAGTGTCTGCACTCTATGGTCACAATTAAATTATTACATTTTTAGAATTGCTCTGGTGTAGATTATACTGCTAAGTAAGACTTAAGAAGTTAATGGTTCTAGTCCTGAGCTAGGATAGACTTATGTTGGATGCATTTGTCACAAGCACAAACCTATGCTGGGCAAGTCTGTGGAGCTATACTTTGTGTTAAGTTTATAATTCATTCTGTTCTTATTCCACTCATTATAATCAAAAGTAAGAACAAAAAATATTTTTTGTGCATTGTCTTAGATTTGAGGATACAAAATCGAATTTTTGAAGATCTAATTTTTAGCTGTTTTAGTGATGGTATCGTTTCTGTTAATCATACCGTTAGCTACTAGTTTCATCACTTGTGAAGAATAAATCAAGTATATTTTACAAAGATTTTTGGTAAGTGATCTCTGAAGCAAGACATCCATTTATTTTTAATTTTGGGGGATTTTTTTTTTAGTTAGGTTCAGTCAGGATTATTTTTTGTTTAACTGCTGTGGAAAATGTAGATTCAAAGAGGCTGTTAAAATAAAGTAGATTTCAAATGTAGCTAAAATTTTGCTTTGACAAAATCTTACCTTCCAAAATATATTACTCTCTTATTTTTTTAAAGCCAGTAAGTCCAATTTTTGTTTGAGCCAAGAACTCTAAAGCAGAAAGTGTAAAAGTTCAAAATATGGAGATAGTGCAGTATATTGAGTGCAAATACACTGACACCGAGCAATCTCTGTTGCTCAAACTGAGAAAAAGTAGAAAACTGGGAACCAGTGAAAATCAAAATAGTGCAATATCGTTCTGTTATGGACTATTATGTTTAATAGTGAAGTACATACTCTGTTTTGAATATAAGTTTAAGCCTTGTTCTGTCCTTTCAGCTTTGTCTCTTTCTTTCCCATTTGTTTTCTTTTTTTTTGTATATTACTTCATATTGTCCTTGTATGGCAACACAGTCCTTTTTGTGGCAGCAAGAAACATCACAAGGTATTTTGAGGTCATCTCTTATTGAACAGTGAATGGGAACATCAAGTAGAGAAAATTCTTTTTAAGCATACATAAAGGAAGGAATCTGAAGGGTTTCACAGAAACTCTCCATAATACATGTTTTTGATCATAAGCTTCAAAAATGCATGAAGTTGAAATATAACTACTATTCGAATAATTAATTTCTTCTTAATAGTGTTCTTGCCCTTTAAATAATGTTTGTTTTTTTTAATGTGATGGGGGAAGGAGGAGGGAGGACTCCTAAGTTATTTTAAACTTTGCCAAAATGAACCTGCATTCAGAGTCTTAGAGGGATGGAAATAAGCCCAAATAATTTGGAAATCTTAACCTGTGGTTTTTTTGTATTGGAAAACTGGAAATATCAATCTGGACATACATTGCTCTAATTATCTAGTATTTTATGCAACCGTTTTCGTTTGCTGTTATCTTTTTGTACGCTCATAAAAATATGGCTGTCACTGTGAAAAAGTGAAGGTAAGAGACGAGATGAGGCTGTAGCTAAGATGTTTTTAAGACTTTGATTTTTTTTTCCTTTCTTTCTAAATTGCATACTTAGAATGCTTTTCTGAGACTTCTGTACAGATTTATAGTTTAGAAAGCGTAATGTGTCCTTTAAACATTAAATTGCTGAGTTTGTAGTGCACACTAACAGTAAGAGACTAAATTTATTAGATTTATCTCTTGGTTTACCTACACATACTGGAAACTAAATCAAAGTCAACAAAAGTAACCTGGGGGAATGGAGATTTAAGTATATTCAATAGTTAGAATCTCTTATTTAATATTTTCTTCCTGTTGTGAGTAGTAACTTTTTTCTTTAAGCTAAAGAGCTAGTATTCTAAGAACTACTGGGTTTTTTGGTTTTTACAAATGTTGAAGTGATAGCATAGGAGTGTATATAATCACAGTTATACCGTAACAGTGCTTTACTGCTACATAATAAAGAGAATCTTGTAAGCATATGTATAACTTTATCAGAACTCCTTGATTTAGCATGGAAGGCATTGTTGTGCTGTCATGTTATATAGTGTTTCCATACCAAATCAGTATCACCGATTTACAACTATTTAAAAAAAAACCCCAAACCAACACAGTCACTTAAAAGCTTGTCTCTTGAATTTAAAATTTTCCTGAGAAGTACATAACAGAAACATGCTATCTGTCACTCAGTCTCCATTAAGTAGAAATAACATTCCCAGGAAACACTTTAATATCTGATAAGATGCCTGTTTAATGTTCTGTCTTACAGGAAATGAATCTGAACCGAAGGCTTTATGGTCCTCCCACCTATTGCCATAGTCAGTCATTTTAGTCTAAAATACAGATGAATCATGTGGGATATTTGAGCAGAAATGAAAAGAAACTTACTAAGATTTTTAATATAATAAAGGTCTTGAAATTAAAAAAGTATTTGCATATTGCTGTATTATATATTAAATATCTTTTGAAATTACAGCTAATGTTATGTTTTTGCCTAGGATTTGTCAGGCTGTATTAGAAATATGTATTTCAGTGTAGTTCATTGATATGTTAACAGCTTTTATATCCTCTCAGCTGACATACTATTTAAACCCCCTCTTTTTTTTTTCCCTAAAATGAGTGTTAATGATATTGTGTATTTGGAGAAAGCTCTGTTTCACTACCAACGAATTTCTCACTTTGAGAAGAGCTTCGGTCACCAGTAAAACCAACTCTTAATGTTGACTGTATACAACAAAATAGTTTTAATTACAGAATAGACATTACAAGTGAATCCTTGAAAAAAGGAAAACAAGCTGGGTTTTTTCTATATAAAGATTTAATTAACTAAGTGCTTAATTAATCTGTTTGCATTGTTTTCATGCTAGTGGTTTAAAGATCACAAATAGCTAGGTTCTAATCAATTTAATGAATATATTACTCTGATTAGTATCTTCATGGTAACAACTGGCTGTATCTGCAATTCACCCTTTGTTTCCTGTACTGTTTTGACTGAGTCTTCTTGGTTTTGGTTTTACAAAATGGGAACTGTGATTGGTACTGTTAGATGCTTTAGAGATTTTTGTAATTAAAAATATTGTTAAGGTTTTTTGACTTTTGAGTCAAGCAAGGCAAGCAAATTAACTATATAGTTTATATAATATCAGTGATTAGAACAATAAGCTATAAAGTGTTTTTACGAAATAAAAAGCCTTTCTGTGTAATTCATTAAAAACCCACTAGTAATAATGGGCGCTTATATTTGAATCTTCTTTATTGCGGGCAAAGAGAGTCACAGTATTTTTCTTGTCTGGCTCTATTATGCCTTTAGGATAACATCATAACATAGGCAAAAGTATGCAAATCATGCCCAAGACTATTTTATAAAGGACTCTAGTTGCAGTTTGTTAAGCACTGTTATTAAACATTGTTGCTGTAAAATATTGTTTTCTTACTGGACAGACACAATATCTAAGTCATAGAGATAAGGTGCTTGCTCCTGGTTATGTGGAAAAAAAAACCAAACCAAAAATAAGGATAAAGCTTAGTCTCCTATTTCTTAGTCTATTTTCTTCATTCTAGATGAGCTTTCCACTCTGAGAATTTTTTTTTAAATACAAACATTTATATTGCAGTATTTATTTTCCAGTGTTTGACCAGCACCTTTGTGCAACATTATATACGTGTATATATTATATATTGATACATAATACATATATTTAAATGTAAAGTTTTTTCATCATGTCAATTATTATTTCACAAATCTAATACTTTTAAGTATAATTTTGTTGTCGATTTTTTTTTTGTTTGTTTTTAGTATATCTGGTAAATTGAGATACCTACCATTAGAGAAAGAAACAAAGTACAAAACCAAGAAAATCAGTTCACTGCAATATAGATGAAATTCATGCATACGTACATACTGCATCAATGTATGTTGTACATACTTCAGCTACCTGGACAAAAAATTTGTCTTTTTCACTTTAATTATTGTTGATGACTCAGCCATAAATCATTACTTTCTTGATTAGTTTGAAGCTCTAGGAACAGCATTTTCTGCAAAGAAAGTTTTAATGTTGTATATATGAAGAAACATTTCCATTTGCAAAATTAAGTGAGTGGACAGTACGCCATTTCTTGCAAGATACTATATCACATGGAAAATCCTAATGAAAGCATTTTATTCTCATGCAAAGTGCTTAGGATCCACGAAGCGCATTTTTAATAGTGAAGAGTGCAAAGGTCAGAATTAACTTAGCACAGTCTTGAGTATAATGCAGACTAAAAATTACCGGAATAATTGTTTTATAATTTCAGAATCAGAAACTGAAGAAGTTACTGTTTTACAAAATGCAATAGAAACTTTTTGTCCCTCAGTAGTGATGTATGCTATGAAGACTAGTAGCACTTCTTGCACAGTTGTAGCTGTGCCTTTGAAACATATTCTTCAGCATAGTATTTTGACCCCCTTTACCTCATCAAGAAATGCTGTGACACTGAAGGAGGTTGAGTTTAGAATGTTTCTCTTATCTCCATCTTGAGGTGGGACAATGCCAAGGAGGCAGTATCATGGACAGGCAGCCATATAGTTTGCAAATAAGAGAAAAGCTGAATGTTGGTTCACTTCTTGGGGAAGGCACTGTGGTGGCTTATGACGCAATGATAGTTTCCAGAGACTAGTGGAAGCACCCTGCTGCAAAGTACTCCACTCCTAGGATTCTGTTTATAAAAGTATGCTTTATAATTTTTAGCTAATGCTTAGTGGTGAAATGTCTGAAACACTATCAAATAAAGATCCAAAGACTGTACTGCTTAGTCTGGATAGAATTCAATAGAATAGAATCATTATTTTGAATTTTGCCCATCTTTCTTCTTCTTATAGATTGATTTTTCTTTTGAAGCTTTCGTAAAGATTTAATCCATGCTTAAAAGTGAGATTATAAATTTAGATTTTGTGCCTGGCTTTATTACCCCTTTACAATCTCATTCCATATTAATTTACTCTGTTAAGAGATTGTTAAGAACTGGAAATAATCTAAAAGAATAATGTTAAAATTCAAACAATTTTGAAGGAAAAAATCTAACTTACTGTTGATGCTTACAGAGCATACTTTTCTTCAGAACATACAGAATCCATTATTGACTTTGTAGATCAGTCTGATGCTGTCAATCAACACAAGCATTTAATTGCCTGAAGAACTGTTAAACTGAGTAGTTTAATTTCGGTCTCTCTCTTTCTATTTTGAGTCATTGAACACAACTAAGGGTGCATTAAAAAAATGCATATGTAGAATCTAAGAAGTATAGCAGTAATAACAGTAGTATTAGTTAATTAAGAGAAGAGATGGGGGTATTTTGAGGTAATCATCACTATTTTACAATTTATCAAGAGGAGAAATGGTAAAAAGTCTGTATAACTCAAAGAGTCTTTTGCCTTTCAAGTCCTTGAATACATGCCTGGATGAGGCTAAGGAAGCAAGTGGGTTCTGTCATGATCTTGCAGCCCTTTGGTGATCCACAGTTTCCCTATCAAGTTATTAATTGGTATTACAAATTGCTGTTTTTACCAGGAGCATATTTAAATTGACGGAAAACTTGGTGTTTTAGATACATTGCTTCTGTCAAAGCACGAGATATGTGATGGAACTTGGAGGAAGTTTGCATTGCGTAGCTTCATGGCATCCTTGTTTTTGAGGAAGAAGGGACTTCTTTTTTCCAAGGCTGTTGAGCTTCTGCTTTTCAAGTATATTAAAGGGATTATAAATATGTTAGGCTATGTTTATTATTAAAATGGCTTCTTAAGTAAGAATGGAACGGAAGTATTCTACTATATGCTTGCTCATTCTTCTTAAAAGTGGTGAAATGTTAACACTTCGTTCTTGGACAATAAGACTTACCTACACAGACTGGTTTAATGACATTGTACCGTGGACTTTTCATGTATTACAGTGAAACGCATGCTGCTGGGAAACAAGCAATAGAGTAGGATTAAGATCTGACCTTTAAGGTTGGAATGTTTCTAACTTATTGCAAAGATATTTCATATTTGAAAAGATCAAAATATTCTATCCTTCCTCATATGTGTATTTGATATACAATATGTATAGTGTAACATCTCCAGGCTGACTTCTGACATTGTGGAAGGTTTCATTGTGAGTCGAATAAAAACTGGAAGCCTCCTAAGGTTTCTCTTTTGGCTGTTTTAAAAATGACTGTATTTTAAAATCTAACGTGTTTACCATGCAGTGCACTCTTATTTTTAATCTGGTCTTAAAACACTTCAGATTCTGATTTGTAAAATAGTTTGATTAAATAAAAATAATTCTTTTGCAGTCTTGCTGTAATCAGCAGATTAAGCTTGTTATAGGGAAGGAAATTTTTGATTTGATAAGAATTATTTACAATAAAACCAGTATTATTACTACTAAATGATGAAAATTTTGATCCTTACAGTGACTGAGAATCAGTGGTATGACTATTCAGGTCCTTCAGCTATATGATTATGCATTTTCTATGTCCTAACCTGTTGTTATCATAATAATGGGAGTTAATGTAAAATATTTTTAGTACACGAAGCTAGAATTTCTTATTTCCTTAAATGGTACGCTATAGAATAAATATGATTTAATTGGAGCATTTTATCTATTGCTACTAATCTTGTGTAGTTTTTGAAATTAATTTCTGTTTCTTAACTAGGAATTAAATACTTGCAAGTTGATGATGATTTCCTAGCTGGAAATAATCTAACTTTCATGAGTAATACCATTATAGTATTGGACAGATCCAGGAACCACTCATGCTGCATCTGCGTTTGGAAGAAATGTTGGTAATCATAGTATCAGTTCACTGATCCAGGTGTAATCAGGGCGTTTTTACAGAGCTGTGTAAGAAGCTGTGTAGCTTCTTCCTCCATGTGAATCACCAAGATGGCTGCACCATTTTATGTCAGTTCTCTTGTACCTTAAACTTTGTTGGTATGTTCTGTTCTCTTCTGATGTAGCGCATGTGTAGACTGGCTGTAAATTGCACATCTGACATTATTCTCTCGCTCTTAATCTGGGGCGTGTAAGAGACAGCTCTGGTTTTTTAATTAATTAAATTGTTTTAAAGACTTTGTTTGCACTGTCTCAGCAGAGCAAACAAGATCCAAGAGAAACAGAGTTTATTCCAGAACAAGTTCTAATTTTGTTGTCCTTCAGCCGAAGTACAGCTTGCTAGTATATAAAATACGTATCAAGCCAGCAGCAGGACAGACACTTACAAGGGACAATACAAGTTCTTATTCAATGAGAAAAAATTTCAATAATTGATAAAGTTAGTCCTTTGGGAGAAATGAGCTTTGAGGGTCAAAAGTGTATAGGAGAAGCACAGTTGTGTAAAGAATAGGGCTGGAAGAAAAGAGGCTGTAAGAAAGCTTGATATAGTCAGAGAAACATAGCATGATTAATTTCAAAGATTATTTTGAAGCTGAAAGTTTTCTGTGATTTGCATTTTATTTTTATTGTTAATTCTGTGGATTGTCATACAGAAAAAAAACATTGGTCCTTATGTTGACTAAATCACTTTTGAAGTAAATATACTGGCAGAAAAATGTAATGTTTGCTGCAAAGTGAAATTAGACTAGACAAAGGGGAAAAAAATTACAGAATTTACAGAAACTGATACAAATTTTTGAGTAAGAGGCATAAAACAGTCTCTGAAAAGCAAAATCAGCTTTTCATTTTGGTTATTTTCTTGCCATTTGAAAAAAGTTTAGAAATATATTTTCATAGTGCAAAACAGTATTGTAGAGCTAGGGCTTCAATCTTTATTTTTAGGCTCAGGAGCTTTAACTTGCTGTCATTGCATTTGTCTCTTGCAATACAAAAAACAAAAGGGAAGATAAATTTAGCCATTTATTAAGATTGTTAAAGGATATAAAAAGTCCTACGTAAATAGTATGAATTTTCAACACTGAACACATGTTCTGAGAAACTAGTTTTCTGTAGAGAGATCTCAAGAGGCATGAGCAGATCAATGAATATTTTAACTTCTGTCTCATAACAACTATGCCCTTGAAGGGCATATTCAGTGAAGCACATTTACTATTTGCTTGGTACCTCCGCTCCTGACACTATTAAGAATTAATTCCTAACCTAGGAGGTGATGCCCCAGCTATTAAAAGCACTTTCTAGGTTTCTGTTTGTCAATATATTTTAGAAAGTGTGCTATAAGAGGCATTTATCATAAAAATCATACCAAACATTTTATCTTTGCAAACTTCAGTCCATTCCTAGTATTTTGTTGAGACTAAACAGATATACAACTGTGATGTAAATAGGCACAAGAATTAGGTGTGTAGGATATACCGTGTGTTCTCCCATTTACTGTGGCATTTTTCTAGGAATCTGACAGAGTTATTTTGCCACTTCTTTGCCAAATGTTAATTGAATGTCTCTACCCATAGAAATTATGTAGTGTTGGGAGAATGGGATAAGCAAGTCTGTAAAAAAAACATAAATCAAGTCTGTAAAAAAACCATAAATCATTTGCAGCTGTTGTCAACTTTGTAATAAGATTTACAATGTCTGTGTGTAAGAAATAGAATTCTATAATACGTTCATTATACTGCTTGTACTGGATATTCATTTCTCCATGTATTCTCCATTCTGAGACTAATACCCTCTTACCTTTTTACTCAGTGAAAACAGCAATGTAAATTTGGTTTTGTTGTGATCAGTCTCTAGGAATTAGATTGGTCAGAAATAAAAAGTCCAGTGTCAGTTGAAAATGGCATATACTCCACTGCACAAGAGGAAAACCAACTCTGGTGTTGCTATTGAGTTTTGGGGAAAAGAATTCAATTTCTGTTTATATCTGTCATACACGGTAAGCAATAGCTAACTTGAATGTTTAATATTCTATTCCTAAAATTCTATTGTCTTAAGATAAAGGAGATTTCTTCCTCAAATTTATATAGTAAATGTTTTTTTCTGAAAAATTTGCTAGAATTGCTATCCTGTAGATTTTGACATGTGGCTACATGGAGGGAATAATAAGTTATTGCATTTAGATATTAGAATTTTCAAAATAGAGCTTTAGATATCACTGAAAGGTAAAGTGTTTAGTCGGTGAGTTGGCAAGTCTCATTTGTATATTGTCAGTTACTGTGGGACAGTACAACAACAAGATTGTCCCACCAAGGAAGAAACTCAAAGCCTAACTACAGCTGATAAAATTAGGAATAAGAGTTACTATAATGGCTTTCTTCATAATTGCCAGCTTTGTTTCTTACATCTTCCTCTACAGCACGTATGGGGAGTTGGGGTGTTGTATAACTGCTAGTTGCATTATCTTGTGGTTTGTAATGCCTGTCTAGTTAGAGAGGAGGAATTTCTGCAAATATGGGGAAGTTCTGTTTTGCAACAAGACACAGAGATAGATCTCTGTGTCTGTGTATGCTTGGTTGAAGTGAATGTTTTCTTAGAAGCTGTTTGGGCCTTAGTGATACATAGGGCCACCTAGTAGAAGTATAAGCTTCTTACAGTGTTTATCAAAGACTAAATCCCCCAGAGCTATAATTTTTTGTGTGCTTTACCCTTCTGACAGTTTATTAAAATGCCCAAGCTGCTAAAAGTTCCCTTTTTTCTGATATTGGTAGGGAAACTTATTTTCAGGACCAGTATCTGTCAGCTTCTTATGTTGTCTGCTGTCCTTTGCTGTGAACATTGCAAATGGATCATTTAGCTCTGATTTTCAAACAGCCCGATTAGGAAATACACTTCAAAGCTCCAGAGAATTACTCATCTCAAGTAACAAGTGTCCCTGGCTAGAAAGGCTTTCTGATTTGCAGCTGATGGCCTCCCTCACTTTGCCCAGTTACTTCAATTCAAATGAGTTGTACTAGCTACTTCAGAAAAACTTGATACCCTTAATCTTTGACCCTTCCTTAGCTGTTAGGTCCAAGATCAGTTCTGTGTATTTTTGCATTAAGATATGCAGCTGCCTTTCAGATGTAGCCAAAAGGAAATTTGCTGATATGCATAAATATAGTTTGGATGATAAACATCAAAAAAAAAGCCTAGGATATTAAGACAGAGAACGCGCTGAAGAAAGTGGCATTCAATTTCCTGTTTTATCATTTATATATGCCATACCATAATTTTTGTGTATCCACTATACCCATAAACATATCAACATAGTTTTCTAAAACAAGAAATGACAAATTATGTTTTCAAGCTTGCACTTCGCAAATGAAAACAAATTAAGTTTCAATTTCGTTCTGTGTACTCCTGGAAGATTTTATTCATCATCAGAAAGGAAATGTTTCTCTGTTCAGGAGAGAATTGTAACAGTTATATATTGCATGCAATGACCAAACTGAACATTCAACTGTATTTTCTGTTTAAAATGTCAACTATTCTGAAGACCTCACTTTGAGAACATTTCTTACTATATTATTTTATATAATGCTGATATTTTGGGTTTTTTCCTTTTTTTTCCAGGTTATTTAATAGGATTTCTAATCAAAACTATGGAAGAAAAAGCCATTGGTCAGTTAGCTTGGGTAGATCTGTGCTACAGACAGAGGTGTGATTGCAGTTCACACACACAAATTGAAAATAATCAGGAGTTAGTGGGTCAGACTGCAGTTTCCCATTCAGCTGAGCCACTTAATGTCTCACTGCAGACAAAAGGCTAAACTCACTTCACTTTCTCTCGGTCCCATTTGTGCTACTTGCTCCTTCCCTTATTTCATGACTGCTCCTCATTGGACCCATCTGTAACCGTACTTTACTCGCTAATAGCCACATGGGACTATCTGTGCTTTTTGCTAGTATAGACTGTTCTCATTGTAATGAACTAAACTGACCCTTGTGGAAGTCCAATTCCAATGTTTTTGCCAGAATGAAGTAAGCAAGAGCAGTGCAAAACCAGAGGCATGGGAGAATGCCATGCCTTTTAGCAAATCAATCTGCAAATACAATCTACACCGTCAGCTGACCAGATCTGGTGGAACTGGAGCACTTAGTGCTAGTACCATTTCGGCTGGGGTTGCGTGGGCTGCGATGCGACGTGAAGTAGGAGTAATTACACATTCGTTAGGACCCGAGCTAGTTTATTTAAAGCTAACTCCTTTAAATAAAGCACTTCGCTGCAGTATAAATGTTCTATTAGACTGTTAGGGTAAAAGTTTGCTGGCTTCTCTTCTCAGCCTCTTGTAAAATTTGTTTATTCACTAGCATTGTTGGTTAGATTTTTTTTAAAGAAAAAATCTGGTTTCATGATAGGAACATTTTTGCCTGCATTCCGGTACTATTATCAATGTTACTGCTGCATGAGTAATCAACACCTATACACACGATAACATTTGCATTTCATAGTAGAATCAAGTCATTATTGACACACTGTGTTAAGGCCTTAGAAGCATTCATAAACTTCACAAAATGCTCAGTGGCAATAATTCGGCAAGGAAATTATATCTGCACCTACTTACAACTGAGTGATTCACAGGTCAACAGCATGTTGCTGACTGGAAAGGCAAAAGCCTAACATACGTTTATTCACATACACTGTTCTGGACTTTTGTGTGTTGTATGGCAGATCATATTTACCCTGTTGCATATGATAGAATTCTGTACAAACTGTGATTCAATCTGTTTTAAAGAGTGGCTACACCTACCCAAATAGAATCTTGAAATCATTGTGATTGATGCTTTTCAAGGTAGTACCAAACCCAGGTGTAAGATATGGACTTTCTTTGAAGTGCTGTTATTTATCTTGACTGATATTTTTCATCTAGAGGAGATTCTGCTTCTCACATGCTGTCAAACTGACATTCATGCAAACCTGTAGAAGAAAAAGCAGTTACTTAGACTGTTTTAGATATGATGTTGTTGGTGTGGTTTCTAACAACTATTTACTAACTTGATTTGCAGCGTTTTCAGCTAGCGCGCTTTTGAAACAACGAAAATATCCATTTTACACCTTTTCGGGGGCTTTGGCTTTTTCAAACAAATAAAAAAATATTATCTTTAAAAAGAAAAATTTAAAAAGCCACAGAACCTAAAATGACCAGTAATAGCTGGTTACTGTAACAACAGTTACTGTTGCAAGTCAGTTTTCTTCTATGTAGTAAACCTGGTAGTATCAAAGGGCTCTCTTGGCACAATGTGTTCTATTTGGCCTTTTGTTCAATTACTCCAGCCAATGACTTATTTGTGTATTTCTGTCACTAACTGCAACTAACTGAGTAGAAGGCTGCAAAAAGCCAACAAAGCAGGTTTTTTCCCCACTCACATCAACATTTGCATTGACATTTGTATTTTCTTTGACTTTCTTGAGAGTCAAAATAACTTCTAAATTTAGTGAATTTCAATGATTTCCTCAATTATCTTTATTTTTAGGTTTTTTAATCTTATTTTTTTCCTCACAAGAAACTCTGCTTTGTGACATACTCCAAATCAGGTTTTTCTTTTCAAATACCAAGTGTAAGTGTATTTTTGATAATAAGCAAGATGAAGTTTGAGACTCCTTTCTCTGGTACTGAAACTCAAATAATAATTTGATTGTACTAAGAATTTTGTTTGCCATGAAGAAGGTTCATCTTGCACTTAAAAAAAGTTCTCTGTTTTTACCTGCAAGTGGAAGACATTGCTCAGAAGCTACAATGACTAGGATAATTTCACAGTTGTTCTTGTTTGAGGTGTGGAATTTGTGTTTGGAAGTGTTGAAGTACAGTTACAGGACAATGTTCCTGAGCTCACATAAGAGGAGGGCATAGGCAGTAACAACGCTGATTTTTCCCGCTATATTCTATCAGTTTTTTTCATCCTTAATTTGAGCATGTTAAATACAAAAAAATGTGATATTGACACTTTAGCCTTCTGGTTTGTTTAATCACTGGCGTCTTAATAAAGATTACTGTGATGACTGTTGACAGATATAATTTTACACAGGACATGAAGAATGTTACAAGAAGGGACTGGCTCACGGTTATTACTGGGGTTTTTTTGCATTATTTAAATCATCGATTTGATGATAGATTCAACCAATGGCTGTATGACTTGTTTTTAATCTTCACAGCAACCTTGTTACTGCTGTATAGGTATATATTTAATTTGTAATCAGGAAATGACAGCATCCTGAAACTCCAAACTGTTTTTAAAAGAGCTAGCTCAGACACTTATTAGAAAGAAATGAAAAAAATTAGATTTTGACAACTGCATACTATGTATTTTGTGTATCCCATTTTAATTTTCATGGCAGAAGCCATGCATTTCAGATAAACTTTTGCTTTACTGGACAGATTTTCCATGTTCAGGATTTTTTTCATTGTACCATTCTTCACATATGTAGTCCTTGTTTTCAGACAAGAAATTTCTTCTTTCTGTTCAAATTATTCATTTATTGAGAAATATATATATTAAAATTTTAAGAAATGATTAAATAGAGACATAAAGAGAACTTCAGTGCATTGCGGTATTCTCTGTCAGTAGAAACGTGGCTTAGTAAAGGCTTCAAAGAAGAAAAGCTATGGTGGTGTCATCCTGCAGCAAATGAAACAGATTAAAGTCCGTGGTGCAAGGACGCTCTCTCACATAGGAAATTTAATACTTCCTCCCAAGGAAAAGTGACTGCTTGGGATCAAGAGAAGTGGGCTGATTCATGAGGCTGCCAAAAACTGCAATACAGGTGGTCTGACTTTATATCCTTTACATATCTCTAGGGAAAAGTTGAGCAAATAACATTTTGCAAACAGAAGGCTTTCTATAACTGTTCAGTTGTGGCTCAACAATTTCTCAGTGCTCCTGTGAGTTAATAGCTATGTGCTGCTGTCCCATCTGTGTTGATTTTGATGTACCATCTTGCTAGAGGAGATCATTGATTCTATTCTGGCTGAACTTCAGCTTACTTGGATGCTACTACAGAGAACAAACAATACCTGGGACACCACCTCTGAATTTATAATAGTGGTAGCTGTTTAGAGAAGACATTCATAGCTCTGGATGACAGTTCTCCATAAAGCCTTGCATTGCCATGTGGACAGTATCTCTCAATTGAGAATCAATATGGTCCAAAGTAAGTATGGTAGGCATAGTTTAACATCACTTAGTTCATAAGTTAGGCAGTTGCTAAGACATGATGAGATTTTGCTCGGGTATCTCCTTTTGCATTCATAAGAATATCTTTTGCATGGATTTCAGAGCATTTGAAACCTCATATCAGCTCTGTGAAGACAGGATAATATTTTCTTTAGCCAGTTTTAAGTGAAACACAGAAAATTTCCCAGGAAAATACTAATGTGAGTTGCAGAGCCAGGAATAGAACTAAGAAGTCTTATGTAAGCATTAGAAAAAATTATTCTCATTCTTTTGATAAAGCCTTCTTTTTAAAATGTGTGAGTACCACACTTGAACCTGTAAATTTTTGTTTGGTAGCCTCGTTTTCTGAAATTATTTATCTCATATTCCAGACTAACTATTCCAACTCAAACATATTTGGACTGTAGAATGGGTTATAGCCTGTGTAATATCTTGTATACTGAGAACATGTATGCGAAACATCTGTATTCACTCTTGTACTTTTGAATTCAGAGTAAGACAGCCACTGTAACAGTTCAGATAAGAGGGGCTGTAGAACTGATGAGGAGAATTTAGGACAGCTTCTTGGGACAGATGAAATGTTGGAAGAAGTTTTCTCTATGAAGTGTGGGAGATAGTTCTCTTCTAAGTATCTGCATCAAATATGAATCAAAGTAAAAAAAAAAAAAGGAAGGAAATAATAAGGTGACATAATGGTGTGAAACATAAGGAAGAATTGTTGAAGAAAAAAAGTTAGAAGAAATTAGAAGCAAGATTTATACATGTAAAGAAGTCTCTTTGACAGTCCAGGCATCATGTTTAAAATGAAGGGAAAATTTTTTTATTTTTTTTTTTTAGATAGTACATGTTTCAGTTGCAGAAACTAATTGTTGCAAAATATTCTGGCATCCAAAACAACAAATAGGCTCAATGAAGAAATAGGCAAGTTCATGGAGTTCAGACAGATTGTGGATGGTCCAGATGCAGTCCTTTTGCTTAGGAATTCTTTCAGCTGCTCATTGCTGGAAGCTGCTGTTAAATAATGTGACCTTTTTTTAATCCACCTGTATTAATATTCACTAGTGTTTACTGTCTGAAGTGGGATGTATGTAGGCTTGGTGATTTTAGCCCTGACCTAGTAAGATACCTCTAATTCCTTAAATTCTCATAAAAATCATGAGCATGGATATGACTTGAGTAGAAAAGTATCTGAGAATCTTAAGTTACACTTCATTGTTGTCCCTGCCACCCCCCCAAATGAGTATGTTTCCCTGCTCTATGTTATCCCTTTCTTTTCCCAAAAGGGATTAGCTTCTTTGCAAATGAGGACATACAGAGCAGGCCAGCACTGGACATGCAAAGATTTTAAAGTTGTGCTAAAAAATATCAAACCTGCCTAAGTCTCGGGGAGCAGAAAGAAAACACGGTATGTTCTGTTTCCTGCATAGCAGTAGTCTCTTAGGGAATCTCAACAGTGAACTGTTTCTTTCGCTCTTAGCTTCAGATGCCTTTTCTCTCCTCTCTGTTAAGATATTGGGTGCTGCTTCAGGTTAATGCAAATTACTGCACCACTATAGGTTTAAGAACCTGCTTTCAAGTTCCATAGTAAAAATAAGAGCGTATATCTAAAAGATATCAAAAGAACGGATTCATTAAAAAAAAAACTTCAAAGTTTTGTGTAAAGTATATTCTTTTTGAAACAGTAACTGTGTTACATACTGAAGACAACAGTAGCTAATAAATTGCTAGAATTCATAAAAGGCAAAGAATATGGCAGAAGGGAATCACTTTGTTAAAATGGATTTCCCTTGAGTTTGGAGGTCTTTTTACATGTGGATGAGAAAACTATTGATTTAGATACAGATAAACTGCAGTTTCATTATTGGTGGTGATAAGCACTGCATTGACTGCAGCGGTGGTAACTGAATTAGAATCTTCAAAGATAGCGGAATGTGCTCAATAAAACAGTTTGCTAATGGACTAGAACGCTCTAATCAGTATTAAAAATCACTTGAGACTTTTTAGGTTTAGCAGAAGCTACAAATAAAAGAATGCAGTGACCATTGAGTTTGGACATGAAAACTATTAAATGAAACTATTAACCATCTGAATACAGTTCCAAAGAAGTTAATAACTTTTGAGATTTCTCCCTGCTCTGTCTTCATTCACTAAACCTGTGAATGTGGTGGGGATGAAACTAGCAGGATAGAGATACTCTGTATCTTAGAGATACTGTTTGTTGTATTGCAGTCAAACAGTATCACCTTTGACTTCAGACATATAGGTTTTAGATCTTGCTTGGGATTACGTAAACATATTCTGAAATGCTCATAATTTATGGGCCTTGTTCTGCACTAGCAAAAATTAAGGTTCTAGGAATTATTTCTTTCTCTAGAGCTCTTTTAAGATAATAATAATGTTTTTTATGTAGAAATTCTCATAATGGCTTACATGCATGGTAACTACTGTTTCAATTAGTTTGAAGTGAGTCCCAGTACTGTTTTATGTTGCAGTTTTTAGTGCCAGGGTGATTTGTGGTGTCTGGCCTGACTGTACAAAGGTCCAGCCTAGTTGAAACATCTTTTGGTATTGACTGTTTTTGGACCTTTGTCATGGTACTGTGAGGCCATTCACCAGAGTCGTACTAACACAGGTACAAGGCAAAATTGCAGTCATTCTGTCTCTACTAGCCATGAACATATCTGTTCTGAAACATCTTGATTAAACTGATTCAGTTAGAAACAGCTTAATTCATCCCCCAAAACAGGGCCTTCATGTCAGACTCATTGTGTGAAGGGAAAAGCTTGTAAGTGGTATAATATGTGATTAAACTTAGCTGTGTAGGCATGTGCAAGATAAGTAATTTCTAGCTGCAAGAAGCTGGTTTATTCAGCTGCTTTAAAATTCTTTCTGACTTGACAGAAACCTGCTTGGCTGTTCTGTGCATCTACAGGAATGCTGCAGTATCTGTTCAGCAGCTTTGTGGGAAACATATCCAAACAATGATTAAAAGCCACGGGATGTGTATTTGAAGTAAGAACGATAGTAAAGACTTGAAATAAATATACTGCAATTTTTGATCCAAGCAAATATAAAGATGACATGATCAGGGCATCTAAGTGATTTCTCAAGAGGTTGCCATACACTTGTGCAACATAAAACCTAAATTTCTAGGGTTGCAAACTTTGGAAAATCAAAAATAGTTTTACTAATGTATGGCTGAAAGCCCTCACTTGTGCTTTGGAGAAGAACTCTTCTTATCTCGATGATGCAAAAAATATGTTGATACTTTTCTCCAAGCTGCCATTCTTTTCTGGCAACAACCCGGATTTCTTATTTTAATGCCACATAGTAGCAGTATTTTGCGTGCTATATGAGTTGTTGTATAGTTTCCTGTGTGGTGTGCAGATGCCTCTGAGACGTGAAGAGTCTTTAGTCAGATCAGCTGGTACTGTAGATATTAGCTACATGTGCAGAAATGAAGTGCAAATGTCAACTAAAAAGTAATCTGAGTCATATTTTAGGGTTTTTGACTTTATGACTAGATATCTGTGACTATAAGAACTGATTTTGTGTACAGTATTTGTGAGTTCCCCTTTGCTAGAATAAGTTGTGAATTAGCAGGTACCAAATTTAAATTCTTAGTGATGAACATGCAAATCTGGTTGACTTTTCTCTGGCACTTCAGTCTTCATAGAGAATGTGAAGCAGAATGTGGTCGATCACTATCTTCAGTTTCTTAAAATGGGAGGTCATGCAGTGTTTAAAATCCAGTTCCTAATTAATAATGAATGAAGGCTGTTCAGTGTTCTTTTTGAGATAAATCTATGGTTTTTAATTCAAATTCTTGGGAAGTTGCTTGCTCCAGGTAATAATACAAAGTCAATGTCCTATTTCCCAGCTTTGTTACTCTCAGCATAGAGGTAAAGGAGTTGAACTGCTTTTTAACATTCTGGAGTTAGTTATTGGCATGTTATTGGCATGTTAATGGGTCAGCTAGGACAAAGAAGATAATACAGTTCTATATGACTTATTCCAACTAATAAATATCTGCTCCTAAATCTGTTTTCTGATACTTTTCACCAGCAGTGAAAATTACAGCTGGGAAGTGTGTGTGAGAGAAAATTCAGTCTGAATGATTGCATACCTTTTTTCCTCACTTATCTGAGAGTCATGATGGAATATAGAATCTTCATCTCCAGGTTAATATTTGCAATATATTGCAACATGTTATGTTGTTTCAGTGTCAGACAAACTGTAAAAGATAATGATCCTTATGAAATGTTTTAAATCAGAACATATATGTTTCCTGGAAATTTGATCAGATACATCTAAGCTACCGTGGTATAACTGCAAAGACACTCAGCTGGTGTTCACTGATACATAGCTAAACGAGATATAAACTTTAGATGTTTTGGAGTTTAATCTCTGTAAATAAATTATTTTTTTGTAAATCTACACAAAAGTATGATCCCTAATTTTACAGTCAATATCCTGATCTTGCTGTTGATTTTGAGCGGTGTCAAACAACTGAAACGTATTTGAATTTTTGAATAGTTTGAACTTACAGCTTATTATAGGATTGTGAGCTTCATATTCAGATAAAAATAAAAGAAATATGTTGATTAATATATTTGTAACAGTAATTTATCTTGTTGTCTTTTTCCATGTATTATTCATCTTTTGGGAAGAATCATCAATGCCTGAAGGTGCCTTTGTAATGCTTTGTTTTTAATGCTGATTCTTCTAGACAATCTATAAATTGATGTGTTCTATACCCCATGAGAATAATGACATATTGCTTTGAAAAAAAGCAAGAACCCTGTGGTTACATTAGGCCTTGAAAGATTATCTTAGCAGGATTGTTCACAAATGTTGAAACTCATGGCACTCTGTGACTTCCTTTAGGAAAGAAAGTTATAATTAGAGAAACTCAGAGGCTGTGCACAGGATGAACAAAAAGAGCCTCCACTAGGGCTAGTGACTATCTTTGCTATATTACAGACACAATGCATTGTCTATCTTAAATTTATTGTAACGTTGTTTTCTGGCACTGAATATATGAAACATGTTTGTACAAGAACTTAAGTATGGGAATTGTTTTACAAAGTATAAAACAAATCAACAGAACTTTTCAGATCAAGTGAGCAAAGATACTCTGTCATTACAAATAGCAATGCTGAAAAGAATGATACAGTGTGTGGTATTTTTATGGGACTTTTTCTAAAGCTGTTTAATATGTATTGCTTTAATTTTTATTTTTTTTTTTGCTTTAGCTTTGGAGGAAAAAATGCTATTAGTTTGTATGGAGTACTAAATGAAATCATCAGTTTAAATGCACAACTTTGTTCTTAAATATATGGTCATAAAGGGTGACTCTGTAAAGTAGGTCTATATTATCAGTGAAAAAAACACCACTTCAATATCCACCTGCCTTTCTGAGAACAGAATTTTATGAAGCATCCTGCAGGGCAGCCAATTTAGGCAGTGGTATAGTAACGTAAGTGGATTCTAGATGTCCCTAATTTCAGATGCAGAATTTGTAAATCTAGACAGTTAGCTGAAATTACCTCAATTTACCCTACATTTATAAAAGGCCTTTGAAAATAACGTTATAACAACAACATCATTTTCACTTAGAACAATTGTGTCTGTACAACAGAATCTCAAATATTGCATTAGGATTAAAAAAAAGCAAAGTGAGTATAAGAATCTTTTTTTGGTCAGACAGAACATAGCGAAGAATCTTTCATTTCCCACCGCTTTCTCATAGACTTATTCCTCCCTCCTCATTTGTGTTTTTTACTTTTAAAGCTAGTATTACAATACTAATTTTTACCAACTTGCTTACAATACTGGAATATACCCAAGGAAAACATACAGGGCAGCCACTTTCCAAACCCAGATTCTCACACTAACTAATGCTGATGGCAGCACATTTAGCTACAGTAATTTATATGGCAGTTGAGTCACTGTAGTGGAAAATATACCAAAGAATAATTGAGAAAAACATGAATGTGCCAAAAGAAAAAGAAGAAACAAACATTTTATTAATTTCAATAAAGGATTTGGAAAAAAAAATACGTCGAAGCTAAGAATAAAGAACAACAATCTTTCTACTTGTGAAAGAAATACCTGAAATTTTGTGCATGGTATCTGCATCTCTTTTAAAGGACTTATTCCTGAAAATAACTCTCAAATAATCTGTGTGCAGTCAGAAATAAATAATGAAGTATGAGAAAAGGGGTAGCAGGTTAGGGTCCTTACAAGAAGGCTTCGAAATGAGAGAAAGGAGAAAGAAAAGTATGAGGTCAGAGAAATAAAGGAAAGAAGGCAAATTCATGTTGGTTGAATATTTTAGGTAATTTTTACTGTAAATCATTTGAGCTACTCTTTGATAACTGAACTATGCATTTATCTGTAGTCTTTATTTCCTAAGGAATTATACACAGGTACTTTCAGTTAGCTGTTCTGTACTTGGATGCTGAGGGAATTCAGTCAGAATTCAGTCCTGTGAGGTTGTCAAGGCAACTTCATAATCTCATAACTCTCCTAATTGCTGTCAAACTGGGGCATATCTTGATTCAAAGTCAGTGTCTGACTTAAAGCAGTTCTCATGCAAAACTCAGGAGTGAACTTCTGATAGTTAAAATAGCAATAAGCCTGCAGCATTTTTTTTTCCTGCTCTCCATGAGGTTAGAAGTTTAAGGTTTCCCAGAATTCGAAATATGATGCACTTCACAAAAACCATAATTTTAATCACAAAAATATGAAAAGGAAATAAAATAGAAAAGCCACTCACAACATATCCCACAGAATTCAAAGAAATTAATTTCTAGCATGGTATGTTACATATGTGTATGCATGTGCCAGTGTATATACCTGTCACACAAGTGAATACAAGATATTAGGATTTTCTGGTGTAAAGACTATACAAAAATTTTTCTAATATTTTGTTACAGTGATCTGGCAATTTCCATTATCAAAAGTGTTCCATTTCAGTGAGAGAAAGTAATTATTGTGATAATAGTCAAAATTGTCTGGACTTTTTTCCTCAGGGGATGTTACTTGGTGGTTAAAATAACCTAGAGTAACTTTTCACATATAATTGGATAGCTTTGATGATCTACTTCTGTTTTGATCAATTTTCAGAGTGAATCTCTGATCTTTTTTTTTTCATTGAAGTCTAAAAATACACTCAAAGATGGATTTAAGCATAGGCAAGTCTTTCTGTGAATTTGAGTGCCTTTTTTTCCCCCCAGTCAAACTGTTTTCTTGTGGCTGGTTTTTAGTCAGCTCAACAGCCCATGCTTGGAAACAGTCATATTGCTGACACATTTTGTCCATGAGTTTCATCAGCTGAAAAGGAATGTTGTGAAAGCTGTAAAACAAACAACTCAGTGACTGTTTTAGTTGGTACTTTTTCTGTCAGGCCACAAGACAGGAAGTTGAATTTACAAGTTCCATTTTTAATTTTACAGAGCTACTAGAGAAGACCCTCAGAAGAGAGGAAGAAATGGGAACTCTCCAGGTATACTTTCTATTTAATTAGCTAGCTACACTTTTTGTCACCCTTAAAATTACTAAATTGTATTACAATATTACAATTTTCTGAACTCCCTTGTATCTTAAATTCAGTTTTGGAAATATATGCAGCCAAATGTAGACCTGATAGCTAGTTTCTGCCCACCAATTAAGTTGCACGTTAGAGAAGATTAAAGTAGCCAGCATTCTCCTGTGAGTCAATAAATCTAGTCCATCAGTGAAAAGAATGCTGCTTTTAAGCTACACTGTATACTGAAGTTGTTTTGTTCTACTGCTGGCTTCACTGCAACTGTATGTGAATGGGGCAGTGCAGATCTGCATTCAGAACAGCAAAAATGTGTTACAGTCTTTTACTGTGATTTTCCTGGGCTGTGTTGCTTTCTTCTGTATCTTGGAACAAAACAGGAAGTAAAAGATTTCAAGTAAGTATTTTAAATCTCTGAAACGGTAAAAGTCCATAATCACTTTCCTGAGGAAGAGGGGACCAGTCGATATATGCTGGGACTTGATACAATATAGTAAATCTTGATTTTATGGCATCTAGCAGTAAAGCTACTTGTGCTAAGCCCTTTCAATTTGTGCTTAGAAAGTAAGATTTACCCTAAGCTCAGCTTTGGAATAGTATTTAAGCATTACAGTCAAAGAAAACATACTTCTTTTGAAATGAAAATGGTTAAGAAAGCAAAACCAAGGTGGAGTGTCGAAATTGTGAGGCTCAGGCAGGTGTTAGGGAGGGTAGTGTATGTATTCTTCAGCATACAGAAAGGAAAAAAAAAGGAATTTTTTAACAACAAATTACAGCAAACGATACCCAACATGAATATAGAAAAGTTTAGATACAATTTGAAGAGTGTGTCAATGAAGCACCATTCTGTAAGTGCACTGGAAGCAGCACATTTATGAGGGAATTAATGAAGATAAGGCTGTTAAGGAAAATGAAATTGTGTATTGATCTGAGTTTTGCCCATAGGAGTGAGTTTGAAGATAAGCCTTCGCTTCTCGTATAATAAATAGCAGACATTTTGAGGGCTAGAGGTATCAAAGAGTGTTAGTGTAGAAACAGTTTGATGCAGTAAGAAGAGACAAGTTGCAAGACCCAGAAGTTACACAACACACCAATCCAGCTGTTTCCTGTTCAAACAAAAATCTTGGCCTAGCTTTCTGGCAGCTCAAGTTCAACAAGGCTGAGAGCTTGTCTGCGCAAGCAGTTTACACAGGTGCATATCTGGTTACATCAGTGTAAAAAGATCTCCTTTATGTGAAGCAATTCTGCATCTGCTTTGCTGTGAAGCTCTATAGTTGACAAATTGTCTAATGATGTTACTGCTGATTAAATGAAGAGTAATTTTATACTGCAGAAAGTTGCATCATAATAGTCTCTTGTGTGCTTATATGTGCTTGCGTGTATTTCTGATGGTCTGTCAAGTTCCGGATCAAAATTGCTTTCTGCCCTTCCCTAACTGATGGCTCTGGTTAAGTGGGCGATTTGTACTGCTCGGACTGCTATTTTTGTATTCAAATGCTTGATAGCAGTTTTTTACTCCTTCAGATGCCCATGCTTTCGCAGTCAAAGCCCTCAGCAAAAAAAAAAAATCTATTATTTTTCTGGATAGTGTTATGTCCAGCTTAGTCAATATGTTTTGAACTGGTCCCAGTCTGAGATTCTCTGTTCTTGTAATGTTCTATTCTAAACTTGCAGTGGCTGAATATGTACAACTTTGCTAGCGAATAGTTGTAAAAACCAACTCGTGTCATCATGACTGAATCTCCCCAAGCTGTTGCATCTCAACATACAAAGCATAGAAAGTGAGAGGAAAGTGAGAGTTTCTTTAAATATGGCATTTCGTGGCACTGAAACTGGCACTCTTACCCTTTTGTGAGACAGGTAACATGCAATACTTGTTTCTTCTGAGTAACTGTGTGCTCATTGAAGTAGATAGCTAGAAGGTAATTGTCAGATTAAGGCAAATGAAATGGTACACTTTGCCCCCAAGGTTTACGGTCTTTGGGTAGGATTCCCCTGGTATGAGGTACTGCTCAGTTAGTCATTGGTTCAGTAGACAATAGGTCATGTTGATTGTTGTTATTTTTTTGTCTGAAATTCCTGGGGTCCTGTTTTGGTAAGTATGTTACATATACAGAGAATTATATGTAGTAAGTCAATCCTTAATGCGTTTTGTTTGCAGTCTAGACAGAGCATATGTGTAAAGCACATTCAGGAAGCAGGTGGACAGAAAGATTGTATGCTTTAGACTACAGACAATTTCAAGCAGTCAGATTATCATGGCTGAAGGAATTATTTCATGTTACTTGAGCTGTGAACGCTGACCATAGTCTTAGAAAAGCTAGAGATGTGAGGAAATCTGGTGTCAGAAACCAGCGTATTGCTGTGGGCAAATGATGACTGAGGATACCATGGGGTTCTTTGTCATTTTACTGCATCAAGTATCAAAAAGATTCCCCAGAGCTAAGGAGGTATGTTTTATTATACTTTTGGTTTGCTCATTTTTTTGAGCACCTTTTGTTAAAAATAATTTGAACAAAATACAGTTAGCACTTCTACAATGCTATCGGCTGAAAACCACAAAGGCCAGAAAGAAAAAAGCAGTTTTATGAGGATTGTTCCTGGAAATATTGGGCTAGTAGTTTTCATGTGGTCCTCTAGTCAGGGAATATGTTGGACTGCAACTAGCATGACAAAGACAAAAAAATACTTTAAGTAGACAGTGGGAATCTTTATAGCTACATCTTTCTATGTGAACCTGACTCTTGTCTTACATTATGTGTCAAGGTGGAAACTATATGTATTATATGTGGTTCTTTGATAACAGTGTTTTGGGAAGAAAAAAGGCTCTGATTATAAGGTTTTCACCTTCCTTTTTGTGAAAACTGTTCCATGGTACAAAAGATTGCATTCATGAAAATAATATGCTATGCATGCTATGCATGGTATTTGCAATGTTGTATGGATGTTCGCTGGGAAAACATTTGCAAGCCATTTTCATTTGCTTTGGAATTAGTGACATGCTAATATAAATTCAAAAAATTAAATATAAAATACAGGATCTTAGTTTTAATTTATACATTATCAACATATTTATATTTTATCCATGCTAAATTTCCTAATACATTACATGCCAGTCTTCAGAAAATTATCTGCTGAGATTGTAAGAGTTTGTTCAGTTTTTAGAATTTGACAGCTACATCATGTACCTTGTTTAATAAAAGTCACTTCGAAAACACTATTAATTCTACCATTGGAATCATCCTATTAATACACTCACTCCAAGACTTTTTTTTTCAAAGTAGTCCTTTTTCACTGAAGAAATTTACATCTGAATTGCTATTCACTATCACCACAAATTTATAAGATCTGTAAATACCATCTTTTTTATAATGAGTCTGGCATTTGTTGCAGAATGTTTAGATAAATAAATATATGAGTGTTTGTAACAGCTACTGCAATTTTGTGGAGGAACAAGCATCTCAAAATACATATTTTTTTAGTTTTTCACATAATATTTTTTGTTATAATTTTGTTCTGATGTACTGGAATACTCAGTCTGTATCTCAGACCTGCTTCCAAGACAGAAGAAAGACTTTAGTATTTGATACGCTACCTTTTCTGAGAAAAAATTTTAGTGAAATTCAGTGAACTTTTGCTTATGCAACATTGTCGATGGAATCCCCAACTACCATGCATTGTGATGGGCGCCAAGCAAACATTTCTTAACAGACAAGTCGAAGTTAAGTATCATAGAATCTCATATTATTCTAGTTTTACTAATAAGAAACTAAAACATAAGTGAAATAAATCTGTAGGAAATCTGAACGTGTATCTGAGTTTTTCAACTCCCAGCTCTTAGGGAGAAGATCATCCTCCATTTTTTTTAAAAAAATATAAAAAAATTTTACATTTTATCTATTTTTTTTTTTAAACTCTTTACTTTGAAAGAGTTCTGTAACTGACAGTGGTGAGGCGTGTGTTGTTTTTTTTTTTTTCTCTCTGTACATTTGTCTTATTATTTATCATCGGTTTATGCATGGGGAGTTGCAAACCACTGTGTATGCACTTCTAAAATCAGCCAGTTTAGTGGCATCCACTACTGGCAAAATGTTAGCATTTTTTAAAAACAGTTGTATTTTGATAGTGTACTAGATTTCCATCAGATTTGTTTATGTGTGCATTCCTGTTTTCCCTTTAGATATTTCCTTGCACATATTTTCCTAACCTGTCTTGCTTGGTCTTCCATACAGCTTTAAACCCAATTAGTGTTTTCCAGAAACTGTCTTTTTTTTTTTTTTTTTCAGCCTCACTTGATGCAGTTGTTTTTTCTACAGTGTATTTTCTCACTTTCTGCCTATGGTTTAGAACGGTAATCAAAAGCGCAACTAGTGTAAGCAGCTGATGAAAACTGACGTCATTTGCACCCCAAACATCATTCACTGAATAAGCTTTAAACATTTCACTAGGGTGAAATGTGCCTTTTCTTCAAAAGTTTATATGATTAAAAGTTAGCCCTTTAGTAGTCTGTGACACTGTTTTTACACAAATATGTAAATACTGGTTTTGCACAAATACATACACCTGTTCAGTTAGTAAACACAACCATTATTTCAACATTTTTGAAGACAGTGATAACTCTAGACGAGTCTTTAACTCATTTCCACCTAGTCTTCAAAAAGAGAAAAATACTTTTGCATTATTGCAAATACCAAGTACTGTTTCTGGCTCCCAAGTTCTTCCATTGTTCTAAGATTGTTGTTGCTTCCAAAATAGCGAAGTCGGCTCAGACTTGTCTAACTGTCTTTGGATGCTGCAGGAATAAATCCAGATTATTACAATCATTTTTACCTGTTACAGAGGGATAGAACAAGAAAAAGTATAAGGATTCATAGCCTAAACCACCTGGGGAGGGGAGGGATTTCTGTGTATACTTTCGAAGAGGTAGTATTTGAGGAAGTTAAAAGTTCTCTTAATGGTCAGGTACTCTACATGTGGGCTCACCTAAACACTTGAATATGTGTTTTCTCAGATGACTTAAATATCATACCTTGTCAGGACATAGCGCCAGAGCGCATGATCTTGATTTTACTAGCTTCATAGTTTTCTTAAAGATACTTTTAAATGGAAGAAGAATGTTAAAATATGTACAGTAAATTTATAAACTTTAGGTTCTCTATATTTTGTGCTGGATTAAACCTGACACAAATTTATTTTACTTGCATTTTCTTTTTTTGTCTGACATTAGACTTTGACTAGCGTCATCTTGTTATTAATAAAACATTCTTCAGAGCTATTTCTGGATAACAGAATAATTATATGGAATTTACTTTTTCATTTCTAAGGAAATGCCTAAAAGAAAACTAAACCAGATGCTAACGTGACATGAACTCCAAAACATGCTATTCTTACAGTCACAGATGATCAAAAAAAGAAATCAAACTTTGGGATACATAAGAGTAAGATCAACAATACTCAAGATCTAATGGTACTATTTGAAAAAAATAAATCACAGTGTAAATTTTTTCTAATTCTTTCTTACCTTGTTTCTGGAGAGTTTCTTTTCTTTGGAACAAATTTCTAAGTGAGATAGTATGAGAAATGGGTCAGAGGTTCAATTAGCACAGCAGTTCTTAATCAGTGAGATTTTTACAAAATGCCATTCATATGACCAGCAAAAAACCAAAATTGTTCATTGTTCAACTTACTTTGCGTTTATATTCTTTACTTTCTAATGGCATCTTGTACTTTATTTTTAGGAACGTATTATGGCTTTAGAAGTGGTAAGTTTCTTAAATTAGTTTCCAAACCAATCACAATATTGCTGATAATTTTTCTAAATTATGAAAAATATTATTTTTATGGATTTAAAAAAAGAGGTTGCTGTTCTGAGTTTAACTTTCGTTTTACTTTTAAGAGAGGATGTGATAATTTTACACTGCACCTTTCTGTGTGGGTTTTTACTACAGTATTTGAGCACTGGTTATATGAAACACAGTGTAATGTTGTAGTTTTTCTGTACAGTTCAATCCTCATTCCATCCCTGGGAAGAGACATGTCATAGGTCTGAGCCATGCAAAGGATATTGTTTTTCTACTGCTGATACTTCTAATAGTCCAGGTCCATGTGATAGATCTAATAATTTCAGTGACTGTTACGTGTGCTTTTTACATGTTTAAGCTGGGAGGTGCAGAGGTAATTGGTTCATCTGCCCACATCAACACTGCAACTAAAAGCATGAAGGAATACCATTTTAATGATTAATTAATATCATATAAGGAGATATTAAGTTGGAAGGACAAAAACCTTCCTGCAGGTACATGCCATGAATCCAGCTGGATTATCCAGATGTCCCAAGCTAGTAAGTCTGTATCAGGTAGAATAGCTGGGATAGGTCTTGGCTTGCCCTAGCATTCCTGAACCATGCTTCTTTCCTCTTATGTAGGTATGTCCAGTAAGACATCACACAATAGTATGTATCAGGCCTGTAGTCTCTTTTCATTGGAAATCTGGAAAATTTCTTCTAAAGAAATACTGAGACAATATCAAGGCTGCAAATATAAGCTTTTCAAATTTACTTGTGCAAATCATAATTTTATCCTTCCTGATTGTCTGTGTATCTCTGAAAACAGCTTCTGATTTCAAAAATATAGTTAAAATATATTTGATATGTTAAAAAAAGCTTGCATTCACACATAAAAGCCCTTTGTAAATCAGAGTGCAGTACTGGAACTCCTGCCTTGTGGGAGTAGGGAGCTAATGCTCGAATTTGGTGTCCTGGCACTTCCCATAGTGCTGTGTGAGTGTAAAGTGTTGTCAGGACACAAGTTCTGTTCAGGAGCATCTCTCATTCATGGTTTGCTTATGTGACAACCAGTCAGGCATGTATCCACTGTCATCTGTTTCTTACAAACCGCAAGTTAAACTGCCTGCAAATGCCTTGTTGTTTCTGCTCCCAGAGCCCTTTTGACCTAGGCAGAGGGTAGTTGCTTGCAAATAGCACAGCATCATGCAAATTCAACCCATATTTTTTGACAATGTTTGTTTCTAATTTTTTTTCTGGAGCTTTTCTACTTTTCGTACTTTTAATCTCCCCTACTTTAAGAGGGAAGACTTGTAAGTTATTGTTCTGATAGAAGAGGAGGAGGATTATTATCATCAGTACAATACAATTTTCTTTCTTAATGCAAGTTGAGAGGTAATAACTGAATGCAAATTTGTGATGCTAAATCCTAGAGCTTGAAGCCAATCACTGTTTTCGTTACTGCTGACATTGGAAGATGTGTAATGTTAAGCCATGAGACTACAGGCGAGACAAGTATGGTCATTACTAAGGCTGTCGAATGCTCCCAAGGCACTCATTGTACTTCTGCCATAAAGTTCCTTTATGATGTCAGGCAAATCAACGACATTTTTCATAGACTGTTAATTACTTTGTGTTCCTCATTTTCTGGGTGTCTGACTTTGTGACTTTTAAGGCCTGATTTTCAGAAATGCAAAGTTTTAGTGATAGCTAAAGTAGTGGGAGCTCCGGCTATGTATTACTATGTATACTCAAAAGTCAGATGTTAGATAGCTGATAGTGAATATTTTAAAATAGTAAGTGATTTTGACCTTTATATCTCTGTTTTGGTTCTAAAGATGATAGCATTCTCTCTCTCTCTCCTCCCCCCCCTTCACTGGTCTTAAAAAGTACATACACACAGAGTAATACTCACGTGGTCTCGATGTGTCAGGATGAGCTACGAAAGAAAAGCCCTTGAGCAAAAGAATGAATAAGGCTTGCCGTTTAAGGGATCCTTAAAAATCCTTACATTTAGAGTGTATATGTCTACATAGCTGTATAGCTATGCAGCATTTATAACAGAGTACATAATAGTTATGATACTCATATATTTGTATAATTTTCTTATCTGTTATTTGAGTGCTCAGAGTGCAACATCAAAAAAAGTGCAACCAGTCATGTATTTTGTGATTTCTTTCAGGTTACAGAGCATGCAAATGGAATAGAGACATAAGGTATTAAATTCAAATTTGAACAGAATCCTTAGAGGAAAAAAAAATCACAGAATCACAGAATGTTAGGGGTTGGAAGGGACCTCTGTGGGTCATCTAGTCCAACGCTTCTACCAAAGCAGGGTCACCTACAGTAGGCTGTAGAGGACCTTGTTCAGACGAGTCTTGAATATCTCCAGAGAAGGAGACTCCACAACCTCCCTGGGCAGCCTGTTCCAGTGCTCCGTCACCCTCAGAGGGAAGAAGTTCTTCCTCATGTTCAGATGGAACTTCCT
>Ga0065711_1003410_pt1 | contig 39510 bp, 29 predicted proteins | sample Hoacrofraction12_FD_59098 | JGI IMG/M metagenome (GOLD analysis project Ga0065711, IMG submission 59098) | Hoatzin crop microbial communities from Cojedes, Venezuela - Epithelial fraction 12 v2 (version 2) | ecosystem: Host-associated > Birds > Digestive system > Esophagus > Crop | place... | reverse complement strand
CCCCCCCCCAAACGTCCAGCCCTTGGGAGCTAGCAGTACTGGGGCTCTTTAAAATGTGACACTGACGGAGAAAGGTTCTGCACAGCCCAGCCCTTGTGAATCCTTTCCCTTGGGGATCATCCTGCAGGACAAATGTCCCACTGAGTGACCTCAGTATCTCCTGAGCTTTGGACAGAGGAAGTTTCATTCACGGACTGCCTTTTTGTCTCAAAAATCAGCATAATTTTCCACGTGACTCCATGTAGCCACTCCCCACACCAAAATCCAGGCCTGACGATAGATCTGTGTATTTGGACTGCATACATAAAATATTATTTCCCCCAAAATGTCTATTAAACATTTTCAAGTGGCTGCTACTTAAAACATACCTGGATTTTACATGCAAAAAGCCAAAGAAGCTGGAAGCAATCAAGCTGGCCACTGTCACAGCCTTTTAACATCTGCGACATGCCTTAGCTGGGAACGAGAGCAGAACCATTCCGGCTCGCGCAGTGTCCCCGAGGAAGGAGCCGTGGCTTTGTGATGAATCTGAGCAACCACTGGATGGCAATGCTCTACACGAATGCACCTGCGAGCCCCCGCCGCGGAGCCCCCGCAGGCTGCTGGGCCCAGCACATCAGCGCGGACCCAAGAGGCTCGGGCCACCGTGACCTCACCGGTCCTGTAAATAACGTTCACACTTCTCTTAGCTGTCTGGCTGTGAACTGCGGGCAGAGTTTGGGCAGAGCGAACAAAGCCGACATCCCGAAGCAAACTTATTACTAGGCTGAGTGCATTTTTCTTTCATTTTACGTTAGATCTAATATTCAGCCAGTTTTTGATGATTTTCCTTCTCATGATATGGGAAAAAGAATCATTTGTAATTTATGACTGTATCAAACTATGGCAGGGCAAGCGCACCCAGCGAGCTGACGGGAGCTGTGATCCTCCAGACGTGCTGGCCGGCCAGCTCCGCTCCCCGGGCCCGGGGCTCACATGGTGGGAGTCAGCTAAGGCTGTTTAGCTGGGCAGGTCATTCGTGTGTAGTGTGAAAAGCAAAACTAAAGAAAAAAAAATTGGGTGTCTGGCTTTGATATGGGCTCCAGAATATTGAGGCCAGGTTATTATCCCAAGTGCAGTGCCTCTCCATGTGACAGTGACCTCTCAGCACGTGTTAATACAACTTTGCCTTCTGCTACATCACTTATTGATAAGGAATCAGCTGGTCGCCAAATAACCTGATGTTCGTATTTTCCCCCGGGGGTCTGTGTTTCTTCCATTAACGATGCTCTGCGTTGGCCTGGTTCTTTTAACGACTACATCTGGCCAAGTCTATCTGAAAATGTCATTGGCCCAGTCCACGCCCAAAAGAAACCTGCTGACGGCTTTGGAGACACAGCAGGATATTTGGAATTGCACCCCACAGAAGGTGCATCTGGAGGGGAATAGTGCAGTGTTGGTGAGGGTCAAGTCTGAAGTCAACTGGCAGTCACAGCCAGCACGTGTATCTTCAGACTAGGATATAACTTCACATCAGGTGAGCCTTGTACATTGGCCATTAGGTAAGGTGGGCACAGACTGCCCACTGGTATCGCCCCAGTTTTGACCAGTCTAATAAATTTAATAATCATAGTCATTTGGATAACTCCACTTACAGCGGGAGTAAAATTAGATGGTCAGTCCAAGTCCTGCAAAAGCCCCTACACTCCCAGTTCTCAGCTGTGTGCTGCAAGTCCTGTGTCTCGCTCAGCTGCCTTTTTAAGTACTGGCGAAGTAGGATGAGTAAATCACTTTACAAAATAAACGTTACATTTCTTTTATGACCCCATCTGTCTCCTTTTTCTGGACCTGCCTCCTAATCCAAACAACAAGAGAACTGTATCCATCTTGATCTGCTCAGCAGTCTGCTGGCAAATGCTTTCTACTGTCAGAAACGCTTAGACTCGGTGGGAAATTAAGATTGTCTCAGCAGCAGGCTGCTCAGGTCCCACTTCTGGTGGCCACCACTCTGCTGCAGTGACTCCAAGAGGAGGCCAAGACAACTGGTGTTGATTAACTGCTTGATGTCTCCTATTAGGAACGGCTGCTCGAGGTTTCTTGTGTCGCCCATGGGGAGACCTCTGCGAAGTGACACAAGCCTTAAGTGGGCTCAGTGGTTTCAGTTTCTTTCCACTGACTCCAGAGCGAAAGGCAATTTGTTTCCAACTTCAGCACCTCAGGGCTGTGTTTGAACACAGGCAGGATAAATCTGAATATCTGCATTTATTTAACAGTCAAGGAGCACAAAGACTAAAAAGCAGGGTGCTGCCTATTGCTCTTCCGTTGCACAACAGGCTGGCTCTGGACAAGATCCCCTTGGATACCAGCATTCACGAGGGATGGCAGAAATCCGAACCGGGGTGCCCACTGCTGCGCTGGCTGTTCTAAGGCAGATATGTACAGGCAGTCAGCCTGGAAATTCAGCATGTAAATTTGCTCTGGATCTTTTTAGAGTCAGAGCAACTCTCCAGCCCTCCAAAAAGTCAAGGTGACCTTGGAAAAACTGCAGGGCAGTCAAGAATGCTGGCAGGCAAAGGGAATTCAGAAAAATGAAATTCTAGACTAATTCCAACCCATTACAAAACTCTCAGGAAAAATGAACTGTATCCGCTGAAGTGGCTCGTTCTGTTCAGTGGCACAATGTAATGGGGGATCTGTCACTGTCAGCGCCGCTCTCGTCTCGCTGAAAGCCACCGTGCCTTTCACAACCACTAAATAAAAATTCAAGCCAGCTGTCCCACCTGCCGGAGCAGTTTCTATTCTGGGCTCTGGTGTGCCGTAGGTGTTGTGCTTATTGATTAGCTGTGGCTTATTGTCCCTCGGCATTGTCAGGGAATATTCTCCCGGCTACACTCGCTAGAACTGATACAGGCAGAACGTTTTGAACCCGGCTGCAGGAGCCCAGGAGGGGCCATGCCGGGCTGCGGCTACCTCTCCAGGTCAGACTACGGCGGGATTGGTATGAAATGAAAAGGAAGCTAAGAAAGGAATATTTTGAGAAGTCACCCAAGTTAGAAAAGACTGGGGGCCTCTCTGACTGTAGCTGTCAATAAGGTGTTAGATAGGGGAAGATTAACACCCTTTAGCAATGACACAGCTGTTCCATTGAAGGTGATAACATGCAGTCAGGGGAGGGAAGAGTCTAGCACGGAATAATGAACAGAGCAAGCGAATATTAGCAAAAGGGAAGCCTTTTTAGCCCAAGAAGCTGAAAAAGCCTCTCCAAGCTGATTATTCCAATGGAAATAAACAAGTGCAAAAAAATCCAGAGCCTCGATTTAGGTCTGCAAAACGACCTCAAATATTTACCCCTCTTTTTAAAGTCAGACTGGCTCCTAGGAAGGAGAAAAATAGTGATAATGTAGAGAATAAAGTCCCTTATCTGCCTCGGCAGTGAGTGTGCAGATAAACACAAAAATCCCTACCCTGAAGAAGGCATGTAGCACTGAATCTCCTCCTCTGAAAGCACGGTAAGTTGTGATAAGAGTAGGTTGGGGAAGACAATAGATTTAATAGTGGAAAGAACCTAGTATTTTGCCCACTCTTGTCTTCCATGGAAGGGAATCAGAGCAATGAATTTCTCCCTCCACTGCTACGGGCTAAAGGTAGAACTTAGTGTTTTGACACACCTTCACCTTTTCTACTGACCTGACTGCGATTGTCCAATGCAACAGGAACCCTGGGTCACTACAACGGCAAAGATTTCCGCCAGGGCTGGAACGCATCAGGACACTTCACTGAGAGTCCTGTGTGGGAATGAGATGATGCCAGCCAAGGGTGCAGTTTCACAGTCAGCTTAAGCCGAAGCGAGGCCAGGATGCCACCATCATTACCTCTCTGCTCACCCTGCACAGCATTTCTTCAGCTGTGTGGGCCCATTCCATGATGAGATTTTGGCTGGACTTGAGCAAGGTGAGGGTGTCTAGCTGAGAGACGGAGGAGAAAATGGGATCACCCCTTTAAAATGCAGCATGGGCTGAAGCCCATGACTGTGAACCATACTTGGTCTTTGTAGGCAGTGTTTGGAGGGTCTCATCTAACACATGCTCTGCCTACGTGCAGAGAGGAACCAAATCCCATGGTACTCACTGAGAGAGGGAACATTTTAGTCGGTCTCTACCAAACCCTTCAGAGCCCTGAATTCCTGCTGGGTAGGAACTGAGAGGAACAGGAGTCAGGGACCTGCTAGTCCTTCGCCACCTCACTCCCTGCTGCCCATCTCATCAATTACACACAGCACACCAGAAAAAAGGATTTCTCCTAGACCCCCCCAGCCCCAAAGCTGGCAGGCCTGTTCCCCCTGCCAGGCACGGGCCAGTCACCCACCTCAGCTCGGGCCTGCCCCACGGGAGCATCCCTGCTCTCTCCATGGCCCTTTTCAGTCTAAGCCGCTCCCCGGCCATCCCACACGAGCCATTTGGAGGAATAAAGCGAGACAGGCCATGCCGCTGGCGCACAGGGAAGTGACAACAGCTACATCTGTTCACTCTCCTCGGCGCTCGGGAGCTGTGACATTGCTGTCGGTACAGCCTGAAACAGAACAGGCAGGAGCTCCGGGGAGGAGGAGAGGGTCTGGATGGAAATGATAACAACCGCAGGGACACCACCGGCACCAGCGGGAGCAAAAATGTTGCTTTACCACTTCTGAGTGCAGCAGAGCATATGGAGAGTCTGGGACTGTTGTCAGCAGCCCAGAATGGGGCAGCTCTGTTCTGGCAAACTCCATTTTTTGTCTTTATGACCAAAGAATAGTTGCATGTTGGAAGCTCTGTAGTTGCTAGGGGAAGAGCCATTAATATGTTGGTGACTGAGAAGTCAGCCAAAGCAAATGCTGAGATAAAATTACTTTTTCCCACTTCTGTTTCACCCCGAGTGTGTCATCCAGTGTGTTTGCTCTGCTCAGGGTACCTCAGGCACACTATGCTGTGCTAAATTCTTTGTCCGTTTTGATTTTATTTTTCACCTTTCCCAACCACGACTCCAAAGAATAATACAAATCTGACAGCCTGGAAAGACTTACATGATAAATCCCTGCTTACTGGCAGAGTAAGACTGCAGACTGGTTTTCTCCTGTAAAAAACTTATCTCTAATAGCCTGAAAAGTAAGAATAGCAAATAAAATAATACTGATGGTAATGGTGAGATTGTATTGCTAAATCAAAGCATGAGAATGGGAGTACACCCACAGGAGGGAGATCCTACAGAATGATTAATAATTTGGTGATGGGGCTCAAGGGTGCTGCCTGGTTCACAGCACACAAAAGGTTAACACGCCTCTCCCCGCCCGGCCCTTGGGGTAACTTTGTGCATAATCTCATTCCAGAATAGCAATAGCTTTTCCCTCCAGTCAGTGGCTTCCTGGGTAAGGCTCTCCCCTTCTGCACTTGCAGCCTGTTTCTCCACAGTGGTCAGTGACCCCACAGGTGACAAGCCCAATTCTGGAAAGGTTTAATCCAAACCAGAATAAAATATTCCAAAATAAATACGTTTGTAAATCTCCTGATTACAGAACAGAATTCACAAAGCAATGGAGAGAATACAAGGTAAGTGCCTCTTAAGCACCCCTCCCTCCCTCCAGCTCAGTCCCCATCATAAATAACAGTGCAGCTATACACAGAAGACGAGATTTCTTTTTTTTTTTCAAAAGCTCTCAGTTTTAAAGCAACTGTTCCCAGTTCCCTCCAGTAATTCCCCAGACACGTCCCCTTTACCCTGCTACACAGGAGTATGGCTCCAAACCATTCTCGAATGAAGTCAGTTCTGCTTTGTTTAGTTGTTTGCTCTGACCCACACCACTTAAAGCTATTTTCAAAACTGGGAAACAATACAAAGGCGCATTTTGTATGATCATGCAATACCCTGCAAACACAAGTATTCATTAAAAAAATAGTCCAGGCGCTACGACTGCCAGCTTCTGACTCCACTGTGACACAGGCACAATTTTTTTCCACCAGAGGATATTTTTTTCATCATGAGACACCGAACAAAAGTCACGAGAGTTCCTCTGATCAAAAGAAATCTCTGCTAGAGTCTGCGGCTTGTTCACCCCGTCCCTTCGCGCCAGCCACTGTTCATTTCATTGAACATTCGCTCTGCTCTACAGTTGGCTCTTGAGACAAGTCAGAGCAAATTCTGCACTGTACAGTAACACATGGAGAACGAATGTGTTGTTTCTATCAGCAGAAAAGGAATTTAACTATTCCTGGGGCATGGAAGCCTCAAACACAGTGGTTAGCAATGCTGAGGTCTGTTAATACTTTGCCTACACTGTCAGTATGGACGAACCTGGCCTTGTTTTGGTGCTGATCAGTGTTGTAGAAGGAAACAGCAAAACAGTATTCATTTTTAAAAATGCTTTGCTTTTCTGTAACAGATCAAGTAAAGTCTGAAAAAAAACACCCCAAGATGTCATAACCAGTTTCAAAGCCTGCTAAATCCTACGCTCATTTTCTCCACAGATCATGTGACTGTTCATTTAAACACAGGGTCAGGGTAGGATTTCTGTTGCAGCTTTGCATCACCGGTATCTGCTCCCCGACACTCTCAGCATCTCTGAACGCACCTAGTGACTGCAGTCTGCTTCACAGGCAGCTACTGTGCAATAAGTAACTAGCCACTTCGTTATAGGTGCAGTATTAAATCAGTCCATTCTGAAAGCGCCTAGAAGTGTAGGCGGTGAGTTCTGTGAGGACAGGAACAGCATTTGCTGAATGTACTTTGGATGTCTTCAGTCAAACCATGAACGAGAGTGCTTCGGATTGAGAATGCATCTCTGTTTCTCATGAGACTTGACTATTTTTTTCCATTGGCTTCCAGACTAATTTGGAACAAAAACACAAGCATTTTGACCTGTTCCATTACAGAGTACAAGAGCATGTCTCCAAGGCAGTGGGAACCACGAAATCAGGAGCTGGCGTACAAAGTTGTGGCTTCTTTTTAGAAAACCGAAGAGCAGCTGGGAACCTCAAAGCCCCAGCAGAGCCAGGAATCCTGGACCGCTGTCCTTACAGCTCACTGACTTCCAGCATATGGATGTGTGAAGGAAAAAGCCCTGCTGTCGCAGCCCCTGATGAGCATGAAAGTCTCGTGCTGTAAGCTCCCAGCTGACCCTCTACAGCTCCTGAACAGAAGCCGCAAGTCTCATAGAGCCAAACGTCCACTTGAGTCTTTCCACTACAGGAGAAAAAAGGCAGCTTGGGATCTGATGCTCCCAAGGCTTCCCAGCTCCTGGCTTCTCCCTGGCTTGGCAGATACATCGCAGAGGAAACAGGAGCCAACAGGGCCAGTGGCTCCCAGCACCTCCGTGAGCAGCTGTGATAGAGTCGGCTAATTGGTAGGAAAGAGCAGATTCTCGTACCTTGGTCAGCATCTGACCTATCAATTTTCTTTAACGGAAAACTGCTCCGTGAGGGAATTGCATCAGCTCCAGTCACTTGTGCAATGAAAACCACAAGGGTAACCATGAGCTTTATGTCATGTTCGGGCATAAAACTCCATGTTCTCCACGAGAAAGGAAATAAATCATTATCCAAATTTCACACATGGTGAAACTGAGGCACCAAGAGGTGAAGTTCCCTCACTATCGTTGTTCACAAATTCACTGGTCCAGCTGGGTCTGGCTGTCAGCTCTCCCGACTTCTGCTCTTGCAGCACAGGCTGTGTTTCCATCTCGTCGCTGCACACAGGCAGCCACGGTAGCAACAGACCATGAACTCGTCCTTCTCACCTCTTGAATATTCAGTATCAATGCTCAAACATGGCTTCAAACACTTTAAATGTTCTGAACTTTTCATTTAAATGGAAGAGTGCTCTTCAAGGTGAGGGAAGAGTGAGACCCTTACGCTTTCTATGTCTGGAAAAAATTGTAATTGTTTGAAGAAAATAGCCCTTCTCATTGATTCAAATGGAATAATTGAAACACTGTTAATAGCTATTAGTTCAGTGATGAGAAGGCCCTATTTAGTGAGGCTAAAGGATTAAAGAGGAAACAATTTGAATTCCTCAAGACAATCTCCCTCCTTCACAGCACACCCCCTCCAAAACCTCCTCCTCAACTCAACGGCTACCCGGCTGACTTTAAACTGCCAACACCGACAAAAAGGGGATGTTGCATCTTTTATAAACAGCCTTTTGTTTGCCGCTCTGACACCTGCGAAAAGCAAAATTCTTATTTTCTTGCTGCTTGTTGCTAGTTTGATGCCCGCTCTGGGGCCCTACATCAGAGACACTGTTCAAAACAGGTTGCAGGGGTCCGTTTCCGTGCTGTCTGCCGATGGTGCTGCCTGAAGGAAAACCATGGAAACGGAGTTTGACAGGCTCGCGGGGACCCACGGCTGCCAGAGCCGCTGCCTTTGAGCGCCTGATGAAGACATCACAGAGCAAACACAACATTAAAACACTGCTGGCTGCTTTGCATCACTTAGAATGCAAATCTCTTTGTTCTGCTCGGCCCTTGCGTTTGGTAGCTGAGGAATCTGTGCCGTCATCTAACATGGATTTGACGACCTTTTTTCCCCTCCCTGTACATGCCTCCCTCGCCCCCCAAAAAAATCATTTGTTGCGGGAGGGAGGCTCGCGTGGGGATGTATGTATGAAACAGCCCTGGCTTTTTTCAGTTCCTGGGATTTCTACACACAAATTAAACACCCGTATGGCAGAGCAGAGCAGGCTGGGTTGCTTTGTTGCTCCCTGTGTATTATTTGACTTGCATTCATTTACATGGCAACTCGCAGGGGTAAATTTTATGTCATCTTCATGTCGCAGATTAAAAGGCAAAAGTAATCTTTATTGGAGCAGCACATGCCTTCCAACCCTCAAGCTGTACAGGTGAAAACAGGGGAAAAAACCCAGACCCGCTCACCCCCATAATTCCTTTTTTATAACTTTTTATGCTAAATTTGAGCTGTATGGTTATTAATAGCCCCTTCCCTTTGTAAGCAGCCTGTATTTTAGTTGCAGTTTCTGGTTGCCTTGGTCAAGGTTAAAACTTCAACCCGTGCCCTGGTGCTCAGGTGTGCCATTTCAGTAGCTCCTGACAAGCTGTGCTGAACGTGGGGCAGCCGAGAAGGCTTTTGTACTGATTGGAGAAACCCTGATGAACGTCTGCAGAAGGAAGAAGCTGGTGGGGGACAGCAAACAAACTGACCGTCCTCTCAGAAGTGGCAATTTATAATTTTATTCTTCTTACGCTGCCTAACTCGCACATTACTCACACTGGGAGAGGGTTATCGTTACTAAACCAGCAGCAATACCCAGCTGAGGGCTACAGCTTGAAATCGGGAAATTATTTAAGCACAAGTTTAAATCGCCTCTACCAAGATTCAGTAAGACTTAAATGGGTGTTTAGGTTCAGACCACTCTCAAAATTTCCTAAAAATACAGCTAGAGGCCTTATCTAACTAGCTTCGGGAAGCTTGGGCTCAAGTCCCTGGCCGGACTGGAGGACTTGCCAGTGGATGAGCCATCTTCATGGACATACCTTGGGGTTACACCAAAATGAAGCTGCTGCCTCCTGCCCAGGTATTTTTCTGATAAAGCTGGCGGCCATTGGAAACAATCCAGAGGAAGGCCACAGTTTTGCTACCCTCATTTTTAGTAGGATCAGTTCTACAACTGGGAACACAGGACAGACCCGAGGCTAAAGACATCTCCAAGTCATGGCCAAGTCCTTTTCCTTTCCTTGCCACTGTCACAGTGGATGCTGGTCTATGTCATCTGCGGGTCCATCAAGATTAGGTATCTTCATACAAAGCCAGTGAATAACGGTCTGCCTAGACAAGGTTTCCTAGCGAGCAGCTGTTTTCTGCTTCCAGTACTGGTCCCAAGCTGCTTTGAGTCTGTTTTCCAGCTACAGCCTGGGAAAAGACACGCTTTACAGCATGGGTTAGCTGTGTCTGCAGAAACTATTATTTGTGGGTGAAATCAGTGTGCAGTTATTGGAAAATAACTGTAAATCTCCATGCAAGTGTTGAGGCGATGTCTCACAGTATTTTGGCAGCCAAGGAGATCCAGGTGCTCTCATTTCTCTCTGCTTCCAAAGCTCCTTTGGGTTATGCAAGTCTTCCTCCTCTTACACACTGTTCCACCCTTTTTCCTTCTTTTCAGGCTGACTCCTGGAAGGACCTTCCATTTTCTTATGGACTCATTGACTCTTCTTTCCTGACTCAAAACCCTGCACAAGACCTCACAGAAGTGACATCAAAAAAATCACCATTTTGAGGCCACATTTTTTTTCCTGTGCATTGATGTCCTCTGAGTCTGAATGGCAGTGTTTAGTTTTGACTGTAAGGCTAAGTTGGTCGTTTCCCAACTAATCCAAAGTCAAGTCAGAAAAGAATGAAAACCAGAGAGGCGCCCCAGAATATCTAAGCAGAAGACAATCAGATTTCTATGTCAAAAAAAGGGCAAAACTGAGCATGTGGACTTGCATGAAAAATCTTGTAGACTGTTATTTTCTTCCTCTTCCTTTCTCTCACAATGGGACAAATTCCACTTTTATTTCAGTTCATCCATAAAACATGAGGAGCCAGCTGAGCGTAGCGTTGGTTCAGAATGAGGGCAGCTGACAACGGAAAAGTAAAAGGAACCTGTAACTGCTGCAGTTCTCTCCAAGAAATTGTTGCAACATGAAAAAACCTCAAACTTCCAAAGGATACAGGAAGGCACTAGGACATCATCTAACATTCCCGGACACAGCAGACTCCATGGTGTAATTAATGCCTTAGTCATTTCAATATAGGCCATCATCTCTTGTCGTCTCAGGTTCCCTAGAGGTACATGATCGCGTTGTCCTCTGGTGCTTGCTTACAGAGGACTGCAAACAAGAAGGAGGCAGCTCTAAGGGTCTGGGAGCAGAGTTAATGGTCAGAACTTGGATGCAGTTGGAAGAGCAGGACATGGCAGAGCAGCTTGGCTAGAAAAAGGTTAGGACCAGCTGCTTCAGCCCACACATAAGATGTCTGGGGTGTTTTGGGCATGAATTCTAGCTCCCATACTTCTTTATGTATGTTGATCACTGTGTATTACTTTGAGTCAGGGACGGTGATACCCGAAGACCAAAGCCTGCATTCCGTACACAAGGTACTTTCCAAATGTCCCTTCATTCTCAAAGACTTTGGAAATTAATCTTCAAGGCAAGCTGTAAAAGACTTGTTCATCAACAGCACGTGACACTTCCCATGGAGCACCCTGCTCCTCTCCTTACTCCTGAAACCCTAGCTCTGCGTCTCCAGCTCCTTGACATGGAGAGGTACGATGGCACGCGGCGTCACCCAGGGAACTGTCCCCACTAACACTGACACTGCTCAAGTGGAGCCCGAGTCCTGTCAGCGGGAAAGACCCCTCCCATCCAGACAGCAGCACTGAGCAGTGAGTTTGCGACTCCCAGGACGTTACAATTTGCAAGTCTACAGCTATTAGACTGAGAGGGATATTCAGAAACAGCCTAATTAGTTGCATTTTCTTTTCTAACCTCAGTCAAAAACCAGTCAGACTGTGCTTTAGACTTTGACATCCTATTAAACGCAGAACACAGGCCAATAGCTTTCATTTTCCCTTGTGATGCTACAGACTCTTGTTTTTATAGCTTGACAGAGAGACATAATTAGGCCTCAAAAAGGACAAGTCTAGACTATTAGTTCCCCACAGAGGCTCCCTCGAAAATCAGAACCCACAATTATTCTCCACTTTCCCACTGAGGCAAATTTGTGGAAATCTGCTCTCCCGCCTCTGATACCCCGTTCACAACCTTTAAGCCTGTGACTTTACAGTCCTCTCACTTGACGGGCGCAAGGCAAGAGACAAGGAAGGATGATGCCGGTGTTGGACTTTCCAAAGGGACAAGAGCAATTTAAGGACAACACATGGCATCACTAATGCTGCAGGTGAGTGCTTTTCAGTGCTGCACCCACAGCAGCAAAGAAATTTGTTGCTGTATTTCTGCCCCCTTTCTTGCTGCCCAACAGAACTGGGCTTTTAAAAAAACAGTTACAGCTTTTCATCTCCATCAGATGTAAAATGAACCAGACACACAATTGCAGACTGAGCATGATTCCCTTCCAGGACAAGGCATTTAGTGACACTCATTCACTGGGGTCCTTGCCCATTCTCCTCCTCTGCAGCTTCATTTTTTGGTTCTCCACAACAAGGGAGCAGATTCAGTCCCCGACTGCTACAGGCTCTCCCTCACAGGCAATCCCTTAGTCTTTCTTTGCCAAGTGGTACATACATGCTTGGATGGTTTCTGTACCTCTCCTGTTGAGCTGCAACCTTGGCCACATCTGATTGAAATGAGCTCTCAGCCTCAATATGAGCACGGAGCACTGGTCCTTTGTTTATTTTTGCAGTAGCATCATATTTCAGATGCATCTTCAGTTTATAATCCCCGGTAATCCTCAGATCCTGCTGTGCCTAGCCAGCAGTCGCTAATTCTATGTAAACCATTCTACAGCTGTCTTTATTATATCACGTTACTGTTTTCAAGTCATTTCCCCAATCTATCAGCATTGTAATGAATTTTAATCCTGTCTTCCAAAGTGTTACTCAACACATTTCCTGGGAATCTGAGTCACAAGGAGCATCAACTCCTGTTCCCTCCTGTCTTCTGCTCCCCATCGCTCACCTCGGTGCACAGTCTGTTCCCATACCAGCAATGTGCAGTGCAGAATATCCTGCTGGTGCCTCTTTTTGTTGTTGCAGCGTTGTCCTTTCCCATGCGGGATGTCAAACCTACTCAAGACTGCTTCACCTCATGGAAAACCCTGGATGCTTGGTACCACAGAGATGAGCAGAGCTTACTTTCCCCTTAACAAGTGCAAGAAAATGTTTTCCATTTCTAATAATCAAGGTTTACTTCTCACTTTGACCATGGGTTATCAGATCCCTAGCAGGTTGCCACAGAAACCGAAGCGCTCCATCACCCAGGAGTGTGCAGTTTCTAAATGTCCGCATCGCTGACACTGGCACCTTTTCCAGGCTGAAGGGGCATCGGTTGTGGAGAGCTGCAAGATCCCGACCACAGCCCCGCACCCTATAACCACTCAATTAGCCCAGTCGCTTGTGCTCAGCCTCCCAAGCACTCGGTGGAAGTAAAAGGCTTACACGATCCCTTTGCCTATAAGGCCTTGAAATCTTTAGGGGGCCTGGCTTTGCTGCCTGGTTTTCCATTGACAAGCTGATAGAGACATCACAAATCTCTCCAAAGGCCGGTCGCTAGGCTTCTTTCAACATCAAAGGGTGTCAGTGTTCACTCTGTCTCAGAGCCTGGGGCAATATAAATCACACATGAATAGGTGAACTGAGCGTTTGAGGTTAAATTCTCTCCGCATATATAAATATTTCTCCTTGGGTAACTGATATTATTGCCTTGTTTCCCCATCAACATCAAATATTTTCTATAAACCGTAATATTCCCATGTAAAACAAAGCTTTATAGGTGAAAAAATAAAAAGGATGAACTAAAGTGTTGTGGAAGAGAATTAACTCATTTTAAATACACAATGTCATTTTCTTGGAAGAAAAATCAGTAATCTGATGGGTTTTTGTGTTGGGCTCCATAGTTACGTTCATGCTCTCTTTGACTGAACTGATGCTCCAGCAACAGGGATGTGAACCACCTTCCCCGCAGCAGATCCAACGTGTTCCTTCCCAAATGCACTTGACCCCCGGCGGGGCTGACGACTGCCCACAGAGCGCCCGCTCCCCACACTGCTCCTCGCAGCCAGTTGGCACTGATGCTGGCTCCTGGCTCGGGTCATCAGCCGGGGAAGGCGAAACGCCGGGGTGGTGGCTGCTTGGAGACTCTGATTCGCCCTGACTGGCGCAGTTGTGGCATCTCTGCAGGGGGTCTCTGCCACCTCCAAACAGGAGACAGGACAGCTGGGGCTGTCAGGAAATTACACTGCACAAAGATAGCTCTTGTGCCTGCCTAGCCTTCTGCAGGCAGGGCCCTGGCAGGAGCTCCCATGCCAGTGCTTCATCAGCACATTTGCACGATGCCTGCGCCGCTGCCAACTGGCCCTGCCTGCTCCCAGCAGCAGTTGCAAGCACCTGATGCTGCTGCGGAGAGGATTTGGTCCAGCATCTTGCAGAGCATTCAACAGATCATCCCGTGGGAGAGAGTGCCAAGTCCCCAGGGGTTTTGCTGTTCCCGGGAATGAACCAGCTATTAAATTCAGGCTGTTGGCTACTCGACAGCCTTGCTCAGCTCCAAGCCTCCCCGCATCTCGCCTGCAGCCGGTGACATCCCCCTGGATCGGCAGCACAGGGAGCGAAGCAGACGGCAGCTCGGCAGCCTCTGCGTCCTCCGGCACAGCACACAGCTCGCCCTCCCCGCCGTGACTGCCGTGCCCCACACCAGAGAGGGATTTTTCCCTCAGGCAGCCACCCAGCCAGCCTCCAAGGCTTCGCACCAAGCAGAAACGGGAGCTGGGAAACTAACTGGTCTTAAACGGTGTGGGTTTAATGAGAGCTTTTTTTATGACCTCTGCAGTAAATTGCCTGTGCTCAGTATTGTGCTGGAGTAAGTAACACCCGGCAGAAACTGTAGCGGGGCAGTAATTGCAGAGTAGCTGTCTAAGATCTCCGTGCCATCAGGCAGGGATTTTCATTTCATACATTAGTCATAATTTGCTGTCATAGTTGCACATAATCAGTACGTCCCTTTGAACGGGAAGAAGGAAATAGGGGAGAAAATCGCCCAGCACTGGGAAATGCATGGAGTCACCGTGGGTTGTGTGGATCTCCCCATCACCCCTCCAGCCAGCCAGGAGCTGCATTGCTACTCCAGTCGCACACCCCTTTAACATACGCTCAGGGATTAAGACAGGAAAAATGTGTTTGCTGGCCCATTTCCAGAAGGTTTTAGTGAGCATCGGGTGGATTATACACCAGATTTTCCACTATTGCCATTGCCCAAGCTGCAACAACGGCAGATTCCCAGCCATCCTAATGCAAAGTATCTTTTTTTCCTCTGGAAAGCAGTTCCTTAGAAATATGGACTCCTCAAAGGGATCAGGGGGAGTGGCTCTCTGCTTTGCTCACTGTTGCCATATAAAACACCTGCAGCATTACAGGTACCTCAACAACAGTCATTCTCATTTCACGCTGCCCTGGCTCCCTTCCTTCTCACACCAAAACGTCCTCCTGCCCCTCTGGACCATATTCATACTCTCATTATTGTCAAATGCACCAAGCAGTTTCCCTACCTTCAGATCTCTGAGCTTTTGGATGCCGTATCCCAAGTTGGTTTTCATTCCTGATTCCTCCCGCTGCTTCTCATCATTGCAGCCATCAGAGGGTGTGTGGGGATGTGAGCCTGTGCTGTGTGATCTCCTTGAGAGGTTATCAGGAAGCCCTGGCAGGAGAGACAGCCACGTCAGGGACAGGCACGCAGCCTGAAAGGGCAATCGCTTGTGGTGTGTGTTGCTAACCCAGCCAGTGCTCTGGTGAGCAGGGGACAGGCTGGTGTCAAGAGACAGAAAGCAGCTTGAAAAGTTCGAACTGATGGTCAGAAAAATTCCCACACTGCCTTATTTGGTGCAGGAGACATTCATCACCTCAATCCTTCAAAGCCAGCATGCACGGCTAGAGAAGAATTACACTTTGGCACCCACAATCCTTTTTTGGCACAACAGCGTTAGGGTCAAGGTTTCAGGCTGTAACTACTAGCAGAATTGTGCTTCCCCAACAGCCAGAGTTTTTACACCTTTCTGGTCTGCACTCTTAGATGTTCACAGTGAGCCCATCGCCCTGGCACCTCCACACCTCAGTCCCCTCTCTAGCTTTTCCCATAGCAAGAGAGAATGGCTTTCCCTGAGATTTTAAACAGCCTTGAAAGGACCATTGCGAGATTTTTCACTCATTTGAGTCCATTATTGTGAAATCACAATGTGAAAATCTTTACACTTCAAACAGTGTTTGACTCCTTCTGGGGTTTTTTTGACAGCAGTCTGCTCGGCTGCAGTCAGGGAATGATTACCTTGCAGAAGTTGTACCTCGTCCATCGACTCGCTGGGCGCATCTCATGCCTAGCTTACAATCTGCATAATGAGAACAAAGCCATTTTCCTTGCAATCCATTCTCCTGTTCAAAGTTTCTCATGTGCCAGGTTGTTGTTATTTAATCACGCAAAATGGTATATATTAATGAGCTCTGAAGTTACATAAAGATAGATCTAGAGCATAAAAACACTAACATGCCTTGTAGCATCCAGTGCTTTGAACACGGAATGGCATCTGTGTGAGAGTGTGATTGCGTGCAGCTATGGAAACCAATGCCAGAAAATGAGGAAATGCTGAACAAGTGGTGCAAGATTGGAAAAAAACTGGGAACAAAGATATTCTATTTGCATAAAAAGGCCTAGTTCGCTGCAACTTTCTGCTTTTAAATGATTATTCCCTGGTTTTGCTGGCAATGCGTAGATTGTCTTTTTCCTGAAAGCAAATTTCCCTCTCCCTCCAGCCCCCAGCAGAAATAAAGGGTGAGCTGGTTCCCAGGGCAGATGTGGCTATTCCAAACGGGACAAGCTTTGCAACCGTGGAAAAGTGCAAGGCCTTTCCTTGCCTTTGCGTTCATCCTGAGCAATTTCCTTCTCATTTCCAGATGGTGCCAATTAAGTGTAAGAACCCCTGCCCTAACGGTTGTTAACAAAACAAGCACAATCTGAGACTTTAATGAGTAAAACCAGAGTCACATAATATGCCCAAGAGAAGCCAAAATGAAAAGAACGATTGCAGTTGGCAAACACTTAGGTTGCTAGGTCTTAAATTTGTAAAATTCTAGGGTTGGAGATTTTATTTTTAATACTTAGGGCTGCCTTCTACTGCCGAGTTCAGTGGGATTATTTTGGAGCTTAAAGATAAGCACTTGGATAAACCATTCCAATCAGTGACTGAGGCAGGACTTAAGCAAAGCTGGGCCATGTGTAATTCATACTAGAAGGTATTTTTCTAATATATTGTTGAGTTCACTTTGTTGATCAGTAGTTGGTAATTAGGATAGCATCCACGCTTTCCAAAAAAGTCAGATAGTCCTGGTTAGAAGAGCTCACCATCAAGATGCAACAAAAACCACCAGCTAGAAATGGAAGCTACATGAACTCAGGCTACAAACCAGACCCACATGTTTTATGTCATGGGGAGGCAATTACCTCTCTTCACAGATTACCTAAGGTTGTAATGGATGATCTGTCACTTGAAAACCTCACCTCGAGGGTGAGCACCTAACTGAAGAGCGTTCTCTAGTGCAGCTATGTGCAACTTTTCTCAATTTGCAGATTTCTGAAAATATTGCTATGGATGTTTCAGCTCTCAGGTAGCAAACCTTACACCTGCCCTGTTTGTATTAGTTACCTTTTCCTGACTCCGCACAAATAAGTCATGAACCCTGGGACTCCTGCACCACGGTCTGAAAAACTGTCATTTTGCTCAACGCAAAGTTCTGAAGTTGACGGAAGAATTGCTGAAACAATCCCCATGTAGTGGAAGGGGTCCTTCTGACCATACGGTTTGTAAATTCAAAAAGATATGTTGGAAATGCCATTGAGAGGAGATAAACCCAACGAATGTTGAATAATCTTTTCCTTTAATAAATCAGTTTTGTGTTGGGAAAAATACTGTGTTATTTTTATATTTGAAAATGCTTGATTTTTTGGTATGATTGTATTCAAAGCCTGAGCACACACCAGCTGGTAGGATTCTACATCAAAACCCCTGCCCTGCCCATCATAGCATAAGCCTGTTAAAAAATGAAGGAAGAAATACAAATATCTCAGGCTACTCTTCTATGCTGATTTACAATATTTGCTTCCTTCCTTGCGTGAAACACCGGCACGGAGCAGAGCAGATTTAACACATTTACATCACGCGAGATGCTCCAGTCTTCCTCTGAAATCTGATATTCTGCTGGCCAAGAGGTGGCACCAAAGAAACACACTGTGCCGTCATAATTAAGAGAGGGGTGGGCTTTTTTCCCTCCATCTTTGGATCTGATCGGCACAAATGTTGCTGCTCTGAGTACATGACAATAAACAAAAACCAGTTCAACTTTCTCGGCATGCTTTGTACTGTTTGGGCATATGCTGCATTGCGCTTGGGCTTTATTAAAGAACTGGCGGTTCCACTTGCAAGGGGATCTGTAACCCTGACGTGCATACCTCTGAGGTTGCTTCTCCAGAACCAGGAGCACTCTCTTACCTGCAGTTCTCTTGTGCTGCTAATTGAGGAGCCTGTGAACATCTAGGTTCAGGCGCTTACTCAGGAATGGGATCACCAGGCACTTCTGGCCAGTGCAAACGAGAAACAGTCGCAACGATCACTTAGAGCATGAGCTGACCAATTCCCTCCTTGTTTTAATTTTTCACCAAAATTTAAGATGACCCAAGCAGTTTGTCACTCAGCATGCATTCTAACAGCATCCCTCCCAGCTCAGTAGAAGAGATGGACGCGCATCCATCGGTGGGGGGGGCAGATGCTCAACGGGCAGCTACCTCACCAGCCAGCTTCACGCAGCATGTGTACAGGTACAACTTTGGGGTCCTTCAGATCACAGCAGGGCAGGGACAGAGAAGTGGGGTTGCCCTCCATGGTACCACGCCCTGTTGCAGTAGCGGAAGCAATGCAGTGGATCAGAAGAGGTGGGAATTAATCAAGGACATGGGGACGACAGCAGCGACGTGAGGGCAGATCAAAGGTCCGTCCAGCCCAGTGACTCCAGATGTCCAACAGCAAGTACGGGGAAGGAGCAGGTATGATAGGAGAGTATTTTGTGGCACATTCTCCTAGAGCCTTCCTGAACCAAGCGACACAAGCAGATCATCAAGTGTAACACTCACCAATTTCCAGCTGGAGTCTCCTCCTCAAACCTCCTGTTCTCCCCACCCCGAAATCACCAAGCCTATAATGTGGCTTGGGAAGCAAAGCAGATGTGCTCCCAGTCTGTCCTGCAGAGGATAAACCTTTGCTGTGGCATGAGAAGATCCAGGGTAAAACCTTAAACCCAAAAACTCCCTTTGAGGGACATGTAGCTCCTCATAAAGTCCTCATTGCCAAGGAGTTTTCTGAGAAATTTATAAGGATCGCGTCAGCTCTGATACCAAGGTGACTCCCTCAAGCTCAGAGTCAACTCCTGCTTCCCAAACTCCAGGAAGCTAAAACTGGGTATTTCTCAGCATCCACTATAGTTTGTGCAGCCTTCCAGGTCCTTCATTGCTGTTGTATGTGCATTTATCAGCAAGGTGAGACAAGGAACGCGAGATTCAGCGAATCACAAAGGAGCAAACAGAAAGGAGGAGTCTAGGAAGGTAGATGGGGAAGATCCTTCAGTTTAGGAGGAAACCCTGGTATTTTGTCCAGACACAAGGAGTCAGTTTTGAAAGCAGTTTGATACCATACACAGGGATTTCTGAGCCAGCAAGCTGAGCTGTGCTGCACACTGCAATCAAAAAAATTAGAGGCAGCAAAAGGTTACATCATCCAGGTCTTAATCCAGAGATACACGTACTAAAAAATGTGGCACGTGGTTAAATGCTTTGCTAGGTCAGAGACCTAATTTGCTCCCTGTCAGTAGGGCTGTTCTCTATCATGGACGTTGTTTGGGCTAATTAGACTCTGCTCCTGGCCACTGCAAGAGCAAAACCCAAGGCATGAACCCTCTGGCACTTCTAAGTACTGTCAGCACTTTGCAGATAACAACGAATAATAATAACAACCTTTGTGTTTGAGGTCTGTGCTCGGGGTGGTTTCAGGGGTGATCAGATGTGGCGGGAGATTTCCAAGCCAATGAGGACAGCCCCAGCCCAGTGCGAAAGATGCCCCAGATGCAAACCTGGATGCGGAGTTATTTTGTGCACTTTTTTAACTCCCCTCTGCCTCCAATTTCTAAGTGTTCTTGTGGATCATCCCTCCCCGATTCTTGAACTTTAGATGCTAAACTGGGTCTGATTTTAGGCCTGCAAAGTACATTTGCTACTGCACAACTAATTTGCATGCACAATTAACTTGCATGCGCCTAGGCAGTGGGTGATGGTCGTTAAGGTGCTCTCCTGTTCCTGGATTCGCCTACTCGTTGCTGCTGGCTTGCAGACTTGCGAGGAAGGAACCGTCTTGCACCGCGCCATGTGTGCAGTGCCCGATTCCACTTCCCTCATGAGCGCACAGAAGCACTGCTGCAACACAAACCACATTAATAATGCCACTATGCACGCTGCATATGCAAATTTGACACATCATTGGGCATATATTTTGTGCATGAAATTCCATGATTGCTTTCCCGACAACATGCTCCTTCAGCACGGTCTCCGCTTTGCTTTCTGAGATCCACATTAATTTTTGAACCGCATTGCAACATCTCCTATTCCATCACATAATAAAGAACTTTCATTTGCCCGAGTTACTACAATCATGTATTAAAGACCAGTAACATCTGGTTATTAATAACGGAAGTTTATTTGCTTGTCTGCCTTCCCCTTGGGCTTTCGAAGCTGTGGGCAGCCAGGCGCTGCGGTTTCTGGCGGGCAAGGGGCCGGCAGGCATGGCTGTGCACACTAGATGGCACTTTGCAGCAAGAAAGGTTAAGAGCTTACGCAACTACAAGCAAACCTCATTTATTGCCCTCATTCCCAGGGCAAGACTTTTTGCTCACCGTGCCCTCGCCACCTCGTTTGTCCTAATTCAGTGTTTAGTCCACAGAGAAAAAGCTGATCGGTTCCCAGACAAATTCTTGCCTTCACCAAAGGATAAGTCTCTGGTGACGTGATCATTTCATGATGAGCTCTAGCTTATATTAATATCAGACTATTTTGTGTTTTGCCTCAAGTTGAAGCATATGCAAGGAGCAGCTGTATGATAATTGCTGGGCCAGATACTCCAAAAGCTGTAAATTTTCCTCCCGATTAAAAGACAAAAACAGACCCAGCAATGACCTTGCTGTCATTTGCCAAACAGCAGCATCAGAAAACGAAGGTGCTGCTTCAGGTGTAGAGATTCCTCCTGCCTCTCACAGCAGGCTGTGTCCGGGATCATTTCAAAGGGACAGATGTTGCCATCAGTTCGTGCCTGGAATTTGCTGGCCCAAGGGGGGCTGAGTGATGCTGTGTTACTCGCAGTCACGCCGCGATGGAGCAGAGACAAAATGGTCCAGCCCTGAAGACTGGACCCCTCCTTGAAAGAGTGACAGGGAGACATGCAGGTGCCTCAGGCTGTCCCCTGGGTCAGCTAAGGACAAGGAGCTGCCCTTTTTCCTGCTGACACCTGGAGCTGGTACGAGGACCAGCATTCATGGCAACGTGGCTCCTTTTATTTATCCCTGAGGCTGTGCTGGAATAGTAACCCACAGCCAGCCCCAGCCTGTCTTGCAGAGCAGGTACGTGAGCATGGTCCGGAGCATCCTCCTCCTCCTCTCCTGGAAGCTGAGGTTTCACCCCACCTCTGCCAAGCCTGGCCTCCAGGCAGCACCCAGCCCTGCGAGTGCCCTGCAAGCAGGGCAGGAAAGCAGGCTGCGGCCACGGTAAACACCTTGCCGTCATCTATTTAGGTGCAAGGGTAAACAGCCATCGATTACGCGGTAAACATGATGTGTAGAAGGTTTGCAATTGCCCTCAAGACTCGGGTTATCCATGGGGAGCTGCAGGTGCCCATCCACCCTGCCGGCACCTGGGCCCCTCTGCGGAGAGCTCGGTCCCCACGGCATCTTCCCGGGGACGCCTGCCCAGGCTGTGGTGCCACACTGATGGCAGGACATCGCTTACAGGGCAGCGAAGGCAGAGCTGGCGAGCACCGGCTCCACGCCCAGAAGAGCAGGAAGGCTGTGTCCTGTGCGCATCATACAGACAGCCACACTGTGGGCTTTCTGGAGCCAATGCCCTTCTTCACCTCTTCCTTCAGACATCTCCCAGGTAACATCCAGGGTAAATCTCCCACTAGTGCTACCTCACCTGTTCTGGAAACCCTTTTTCCTTCCTTTTACAGCCATTATTCCTTCATCCTTTTGATAAGGCGTCCACCTCGGCTGACTGCCAGCTGTTGCTACTCCCTCAGAGCAGCAGTGCTCCTGCCCAGCCTGATCTTTCCCAAGGTCTTTCTCGGCTGCTTTCAAAACAGACAATGCACTTCCCACCTTTTGTAGCTTTATGTCTCTCTTTTACTTAAAAGATTTCTACATTTTTTAAGCCATCACCTGGATTATTTTTTTATTCTCTCATCCTTTCCTGTCTCCTCAGCAAGGGCAGTGTTTCATTGCTCAGAAGTATTTCTTCTCCCTTCCTCCACTCTACCAGGTTCTCTTTTTTCCCCAGCCACCACTCAGGAAAATAACTTGCTTTCCCCCAAAGTCTCAGCTATGCAGTTTCTGAATTAGTCAAGCTGTTCGAAGAGCTGATCGCACATCTGCACAGGTTCTCCTTATTCCAGAAAGAGCTGGATGATTCTCAAAAACAATTCCAGTTTCTGATGCTACCACAAATATTGTCCTCCCCTAATTTAGTAGTTTGAGTTCACATTACTCCCTCGTGCTTTGTTCTGCTTTACTATTGTTTCCCAGCTCCTCAGGCAAATTCTGGGCAAATTCAAGAGGACTTTTGTCTAAGGACTGAATAGACTTCTCAGAATTGTACCCCAGCCCCACAGCTGTGGCTAAACAGCACCAGTAGCTACCAGCATGCTGCTACTGGCCTTCACCATTGGCAGTGGCTTCATCAGCGGTGGCAGAGGCAATGAAATCGAGAGAGATGACAACAGCAAGGCGCTGGGCTGGGGCCTGGACTACTCCAGCATGGGACCAGCTGGGCTCCCTGGCCGGGGAGGGCGAGGGAAACCTCCCACTCCTGGTCCTCCCTGGGGAGCGAGACGCAGAGGCTGGAGGTTGGCTGGTCAAGGGGCTTCTCACTGCTATTGCCAACACCAAAAGCCCATGACCTCCCCCACAACACCTGTGCAGGGTCTCATCCAGCACTGCCTGTGCATAAAAAACCACCTCCACACCAACCAAACAACAACGAACCAACCAACAGATCGTAGCAGATTCTTCCATTCTTGCTTATCACAGACTGTGGCCCTGCTAACCTAATAAAGCCGCTTCAACCTTTCAGTCCAGGAGAATTCTCCCCATTGTTTCCACAGAAATCTCTCTGGATGTGCTGCCAAGAGTGTGTGTTTGCTGTTGCGTTCCAAGTTGCTTGAAATAACAAAGAATTATCCTTACAATTAAGATCAGGCTGTACAATTTAGATACATGCCTTAAAAGAGTTATTCTCTGCCAGAGACGTATTGTTCTTCTCCATTTAATTTTATTTACTTTTTTAGTGGATGCAACAGTTACGCTGTCATTTATCGGAGAAGAAGGAAGCAGCAGCTGCAGAGCTGTGTATATAAAATAAACACAATGTGGATGAAGCTATCAGAAGCTCAGATTTCAAGGAGGAGGGGGGGAGGATTGCTTTTAATAAGATCTCGTGTCAGCAAAGTTGTGAGATGGAACGGCAGGGTCTTACACTATTAAAAATAAGAGTGGGGATAAATTCTTTTATTTAATGGAACAGCAGTGTTAGCTGTGTGCATACAGACAGAGGGCTTAATTTAAAAAGTAAAAAGCAATTTGGTCATTCATGTTCAGACTCTGGGCACTCCACAGCGCATGCCGAATGCACTCATTTCTTTTTAACCCTTTGGCTGCAAGACCTGTACAGCACCGAAGAGGCAAAGCCTGGCAGTATTCATCCCCTTGAACAGGACTTTTTTCTCCCTCGCGGTGCTGTGCAGGCAGCCGCTGACCGCGGGAGAGGCAGGTGGGAGGCAGGCGCCCCGCTCCCAGCTCTGACGGTGCTTTGTTGTGTTGCGATGGTGAATCGCTTCACTCGCCATCGGTACAAACACAGACACTGAGCTGATCAATGGCCGCTACTTGTTTGTTTGTTCATTTGTATTAAGCCGGTGACCAGCAACCCCCCTCAAGCAGGAGAGCACCCGGCCCAGCGGGCTGCACGAGAGCCGGCTGCAGCCGTATTCCCCAACACACTGTCGCCTGCCATGACACAAACCTGCCCTGTCCCTCCCACACTGACACGGTGGTGGCTGGGATGCCTGGGTACTCCGAGCCCATGCAGGCACGGTGAAAGGCCTGTCCCAAAAACAGCAGAGGTGAGTGCAAACCAGGGCTCGCCAGCCCGACCCCGCAGCCCAGCATAAGGAGGACGGTGGCTCGGGAGTGCCCACATGGGCAGCTGCACCCCAGCCTGCCTGCACCTCGCACCGGCATCAGAACTGAGCGACACAGCGAGCCGGGCCAGCGAAGCACCACATCAGGCTGGATGAACATCCTTATCGCAGGTGTTACACAATAATGCCGAAACCATTTTGTAATAGAGCCGGGTCCACCCACAGGTGACAGCAGAAACAACCCACACGCGCCTGCGGTCTGTCCCCGTCTGCACAAGCAGCACACCTCACGCGAGATGGAGCTGCACGAGCACCGGACAATGCTGAAACAACCAACCATGGCTGTGTTTTCCTAAATATGTGCATATACACACACACACAAGCAGTTCTATCATGGGCATTATTTCAGTAATAGCATAATTGTGCAAAATATGTAAGTATTTTCAATAATTGTATAATCATCATGTAATTATATAGAGGAGAAAATATAAACATATATTAAACAGGTGAGTGCATTTATTATTCAAATATAAATTTCAGTGGTAACTGAAATCGCACCAGTCTGTACATGTGTGTGTAATTAATAGAGGACTGGAATGAAATATGTTGCATTTGTATAAGTACCTGATACAACTAAGGCCACCTTTGACTAGGAGATCACAGCGACAACATGTGTAAAGGCATCAGAGGATGGCAGAAGCACATCTGCATGAGGCCTTCCGCCAGTTTGAGGGATCTCTCTCTCACTCTGTTCTGCTGAAAAATGAATAGCAGTAACGAAAGGAAATAGTCATAGCTTTTGTTGTGCAGTTGCAGCTGCAAGGTGAGCAAGGAGTCCGGTGACCGCAATATCTGACACCAGAGACTGTGAAATCACCATCTACACCTCTTAGACCCAACAACCTGACCTGATAAATAGCAGCATATAAATTTTGAAGGAAAAGGTGGTTACATCTTTGACCTCCTTTCACTCCTGCTTCTCCTGATGTCAGCTGCAGTCGGCCACTGGAGGCAAAAATTAGGCCTCTAGGTTTTTATGTCTCATCTAGAAAAGCCACGTTCCAGAAAAACAAACCCATTAGCCCAAGTGTCTTCCAAGAGAAATATTTTATCATATGGAACGGCTCAGGGATTCAGCCTTCAACGAGGACTATGCTTCGATCACAGATGGGATCTTGGGAACTGCACTAAATCACAGATGGTATATTTTTTCCTATAATTCACAAAATGGGCTATTTCCACTGCTTGCTGGGTTTTTTTCCCTTCTCTGATTTTTATATTTTGCACATGGCAATTGCAAACATAGATACAATTTTTAAAAGGGCCCTTGAAAACATTTTCTTTTAATGATGCATGTAATCTTTTCCTGTTCAGTAAACCTAACACCAAAACGTCATTCTTTTCAGAAATTAAAACATACTTAATTTTAATAGGATTGAGTTTAGGTTTTATATGCTTTGCTTATTTATCATCTGTGTCATTTCTGTTTTCTTGGATAAGCTCGGCGTTCTCTTGTTATCTCTTGAAATACCGCATCAGCCATGAGCTAGTGCCTAGACTGAGCCACGGCAGCTTCTGCTGCTGCCCACTCGTGTGCCACGGGCAACCGGTGGATCACACATGCACACTCCTTACAGCCTGTGTCATCCGAATTCTGAACCGTGACCAGCTGAAGACAGCAGCACAGCCCAAATCCCCCCCATCCGACTCCGGCCCTTGACTGGTGCAATGTATAAAATCCCGGTGCAGTCAGGGGAAGAGGATGGAGGGAGGGAAGGAGGAGGAGAGCAGGGAGCATCCCCTGGCACATCATGCTCTTGGAGAAGCCTCTCTCTCTGTTGTCTATGTAGGGAGCCTAAGGCAGACAGGTACTGCACCAAAGTTGGGGAAGGGAAAGGGATTTGGACATCCTCCAAACAACTTAGTCTTAAAACAACAGATGGAAACAGAGAGATATGAGGGTCCACGAACAGTCAATGAGATTGTGATATGAGTTTGCATAATACACGCCTGGCTCTGCACATCAGTGCATCTCCTCTTTCTAGCTGCTAAGTGACAGCAAAACAAAGCCAAAATTACATCTAATACTTTCCTGAAATTGCTTCATTGCTTTTCCATGTAAACTGCTGCTATAGCTGGCAGAGAGTTTTTATTTGTTTGCTGGTAGGAAAGGAGGACAGCCTATACAATACGAGTAAGAGAAAAGGCAGCTACGAGCAAATCTGTTCAGCTAGGATCCAAAAAGATGTAGAGCTCCACATGTTGATATCGATACGGTAACAACTGGGCTCCTACCAGCATCATGCTGCGATCCAACCTCTGGGGATCCTCTTCTATATCCATTTAACTTTTCCACCTCATTTGCTATCACAAGATGCTCAAATGCTGTTGTCATTTTGTTTCTGTTTTGTATTTACTGATGTTATCAAATATTACACTTCACTGGAGGGTAATTTAGACAGCATTTCATGCCCTCGTCAATACAGAGCTGCTCAAACACTTGCGTGTCAGCCCCAGAGCCGAATAGCAAGTCAAACCAAGGCTCGATGCAAGGCAACGGTAATCTTTCCACTAGGCTTTGAATCAGCCTTTTTAAGAGTATTTCTAATTCACATAAAATCAGGATTTAATAATCCTTTGGCACCGATAAGAGCTCGGTATTGCGATGACACCGAATCCCGCTCAGGGGGTGTTTGTCACCGTGGATGGTCAGGCTTATGGAGCCTTGTGCTGCTTTTCCTGACCCTTGGGAAATGCCCACAGCGATCTCCTGGGATCATGGACTGCGATTTAGACCGACTCATGAGCAGCATCAAATCCCACCGTCAATACTTGCACCTCAAACATGATCACACTTCTTAGCATGTTCTAATTGCACAGAGTTCACAACCTCACTTCAGATCCCTGCCAACATATGTCTCTCACATGCCCACTGCCTTTTTTAGGAGAAAAGGCACATCTAACGAGAGGTCTCAGAGGTCTCTACAGAACAGGCAGCACTGAGAGAGAGCCTGACAACATGGTGCCCCTCATACTGGACCAGAGCAAGGGCCCAGTGTCCCATCTTTGATCGGTCCAGTGCTGCTGGTGAGGTAAATCAGCAGCTTGCTCATTAGATGGCCTCCTGTTTTCTGTCAATCAAAAATTGGGGTCTTCTTCGATCAGGGGTTGCTTCTGGACCACCGTGTTTCAGGGCCAGCAAAGCATCTTTCCTCCACTGATTTTGCTCCTCATTTAACATATTTCTATTGCTGGCTTCTGAGTCTTCCACAGCCTCTCATGGCTTGCCCGACTATTTAAATACGCACTGTGGGAAATCAGCATTTCTTTGCGAGAGGTTTGGGGCTTTTTTGACTCTTGTTGTACCCTGCTAATGCGTCCCTCTCCTACATCTCCCTCACGTAGAAGTGGTGCCATACTACCAATCTTGTTGCCTTTTTGGCTAGCAAGGTAGGAAAAGCCAGGAAAGTGGCCAGGCATCTATATTTTTCACAGATCCAGGATGCCAAGTAGCCAGCGAAAAGGAGTATGCGAGGTGTAGTCTTCTGACCGCATCTCCCCATGAGGGAGCTCCACAGCTGGAATGGATTCTTGGGTTTTAACGCTCATACACCCTCTCCCATACGGCCCAACTATTCAGCCTTTACGAGGGTGAAGTGGATATGAGCCTAAACGTTTTAGATGCAGTGAGTTTGTAGTCATGCCACACATGATTTAGTGAATAACTGATGCAAGGCAAAAAGATGGCAGAGCTCTGTGGTCTAACAGCTGTGCAAACAGGCTAGAGAATTTAAAATTCAGGAAGCTGTATCTCCAGGAAAGCATTNAAAAAAAAAAAAATCCCTAGTGCCACATCTGGTGGCATCAAATTGTCATTATGACATGGTATTTAAGATGATTTAATAGGTTTATTGCCAAGTAAGAACCTTGGAGTTTGCTTAAACTACTGTGCATTAAAAGGATGTAACTCTTTAAATGATATTCTGACAAAGTACTGCCTAAACAGTTCATTATCTTTCAGGGATACACACGCATGTACATCAGCATGTGTGTATACGGAAATAAAGAGATCAATAGACAGAAAGATGAATAGAGCTGCACATGTACACACGCACATATCTAACGATACACTACAGCAGACTCACATGTGTTGCGAGAGCTATCTCTTGGAAAAATTCATTCAGTCCCCTTTCTCCCTCTCTTTTCTACACCTCATACATCCATACAGCAGGCAAGATTTCTGTCCACCTTAATTACTTCTCACTTAGGGCACTGAATCAATGGGTGGTTTTGAAACAAAGGGTTCAGCTACTAAAAACAGCCTGGGAAAGTGCCTGGGAAAGGTTACTGATTATAGACGACTTCTAAGAAAAGGTGTCCAGAAAAAGAAAAGGTGTCTCTCTTTCTTGCTGAATATTTTTAATGTGACTTAGTGTTTCTCTCACCTTTAGTTCCTGGAACAGTTCTCATTTCCTCTGAATGTTCTGACTTCTTATCTCAGTCCCTTTCAGCTTGTTGATTTTAAATTCAATCTGGCTAATTCAAATTCAAGGCACGCTGCTCCTGAAGTCTTTCACCATCTTCTGATTCCACAGAATGGGGCTGTTAATAGTATGGGGTTTTGTCAGCGAGGAACGGTGCAAACTTCCTTTTACACTTATTCCTTTCATATTAGATTGACACGAACGTTGCAAGCCAGTCAGGCAATCCTTGCTCTGGGTGTCTAACTCGGGTGGTTCTCTCTCCGCTGACTGCATACAGAAGGGAGGGTTCCAGCCGAGGGTGCTCTGCTGCGCACCTCGGGTAGATGCTTTAAGCGAACAATGAGAATCACCACCTGCGAAATCGTACAACGGAGCAGATTTGTCCAACCGGACAAATTTCTGAATTACTCCATCAAGTCATCGGGAGCTTTTCCATCATCTATGGCAATTTTCCACCATCAGTGCGTTTGCCTTTTAGCATGCAAATAAACTGTCAAAGCATAGTCTGCCTCTGCTAGTCAACCTCGTGTGCATGTAACGGGAAAGGAACAAAGGCACTTTTTCTCTGATCCAGGCTGTCTTAGCTGTTTAGATACCAGAATCGACCTAGGCAGAGCAGCACGGAGCTTCGCATGTCCCAGGTGCAGTGACGTGCCTACACTGTCCATGAAGAGACCGGCCCTTCTAGGTGAGCCTCTGCTGATGATCTCCCTCCACGCAGGTCCACCAAACAGCTCGGGGCTAGCTCTTACTGGCAGGCCACCCTGTAGCACTTCGCTACCTGTTTACATCTCTGATTTTAATTTCTATGTATCTATAACAAATTATACTTATTTTTCATTTATTTTTTCCCTAGCAAAACCCACCTCTTACAAAGCACGAAGGAAGCTGGACTTTCTTCTGAAAGCAAGTCAGCTTCATTTCAAAAATGAAAGGGGTCTTCAACAGCCAAAGGGTGGTTTTATCTCCCTTTTGTTTTTTCGGTGAGGACTTGATAGTGAATAATTGGAAGAGAGAAAAAAATAACCTCAGGTTGTATATTGCCACTTTCTCTTGCATTGCTGTTAATGCAAACCTTTGATTAGCCTGCTGAAGAGACCACACATTCAATAATTTGAAGCAAAAGGTTAATGGTGTTATTACAACTATTACCCCTTTTAAAATCATTATCCTCTTGTTTTTTATGTCTATATTACCTTCACCTTTCCGTGAACCCACTTTACCAGCTGTTTCCCTCTGTCATAAAGTTTGCTGAACATCATCCTAGGAATAGGATAAATGCCATGTTTTATCAATCAAGCCTAAGGGAATTCTCAGCTTCTCATAACCCAAACTGTAAAGGGAGATTACGACAAAGTTTCTATTTTGATTTTTAAATTGGCCATGAGTGAAATATACAGTTAATGTCAAGGTGCTAAATATTGCAATTACGCCGCCATTTTTCTTGGGAAGTTTTACAGATTAGCAAAGTATGAAAACTGAAGACTTAGAAGAGAAAAATCAATTATAATTAATTTTAAACTGGTTATTTATTAGAAGGACAAATAGTCCCAAGCAAAAATGCACAGAATGACGAAAACAAAGATAAATAAATTGTGCTAAATCGAGGTGATAATCAGCCCCATTTCTTAAGCATCTTCCCAACTCAGGAACCTAAATCCTGCCGACTTTTCAGGAAGCCTTATGCTCCTGTCCCTCATATTGGAAAATTTGACTTAACTTCCTAAAATTTCAGAGTGAGACTGACCCCTAAATCCATGGCAGTGTCTGACACGTATCTGAAAATGCGCCTTTCTCTCCAGAGACACCAAAAGGATCCACATTGCCTAACTTCAGCCACCTCAAGTTGTTGCTCCATCAATATTTGAGCTAAATCTTTGGTTTTTATAAGTTAACTTCCTGGTGCAGTTTATAGTTGGCACCTTCAGTAATCCATATCTATGTTTTTCAGATCCTGTGGACACCAGTAGTCAGTGTCTTCATCAGTTACATACTGAGCCCAAGACCTAACATTGGGCCTAGAAGAACTAGTCTACATAGAAGAAATTTTCAGTGAACTTGAGTAAAAAAATTAAGTGTGGAGGAAATTAAAGGCCTTAAACCAATAAAATTTTATAAGTGCTCAGACTTCATTATTCCAAATAAAAATATCACACTCTTCCTGGAATTTGAAAAGAATCTGTTAATGATAATGCCTCTATATGAAAATACATTCTTTGCAGAATGGCAACAGTGCAGCATTTACTGAGCTTTTAGTCAAATAAATGAAGTGCTCTGTGATTGCTTCCTTTGAACATGAAAAAATACAGGTAGTGCATACTAATGTTTTCCAACAATAGCATCTATCAGGGAAAAGCTGTGATCTGTACAGATATTTAAGCAGAACAAAACGTAGGCTCTGCCTATGCCATTTTTATAATCATGGATGCACAGGAGAAGTTAATGTCTGTATAACTTAGAGCATTGGTGGCAGCAGAAGTGAGACGTTTTCTTTTTCTCTTTTTTAAATTCTGAACATTTTCCTACCAACTTCTGAGTGGTAATTCAGGAAGAAAAAAGGGGAAAATGTGCCCCATGAAAGATGCAATAAGAAGCAAATTCCCACTACAAAAGTCCTATGATTGACGTGGTCTTGTCATTATCATTGAAAATAATCTTCTGGTGTGTTATAATGACAAGAGGATGTGTAATGTTATTCTGATACAAGAAAAGACTGTGTACATTCATTGATCCAAAGAATTCTAATTCACCCCATAGAGGAAGATAAGAATCACAACAGCAGGCAGTTAAAAGTCCATCTAGCCCTGTATCCTGGCTCTGACAATGCCCAATACTTCATATTTCAGAAGAAAGTGTCAAAATAGGAACCTCATTGTGAGCAGTTCTGAAAATGAACAGTATTAATAGTAAGTGTGTTCCTGTCTCCCGTGCTTTTCACGGCTAGCTGACCATTATTGGCTTCCACAATAGTTACCATAGCAAGTGAGCTTTATGCATGCTCTCTTCTTCTTTTACACATATATATTTATGCATATATGCATACATGCGTATATACGCATGTCTGTAACACACAGATACTACATACATATCTAGTAATTGAAATGACAGAAAGTCACAATCTTTTCTTACATTTAAGAATAATTTGTGTACTTTATTTTAAAAGGAAATACAGGCTTAACCAGCCACTGTCAGCCCAGCTTTTTCATCTCTTTTAATCTTATCTTGAACTGGTTACTGAGAAATTTCTCAAGAAATATTTAAATATTTTTAAACGTGGTCAACCCACTAATGGCTTAAAAAAAAAAACACACCTGGGAAAGTTTAAACATAGACTCACAGGTATGAGAAAATGGGCATCAAGATATGAGGCATAAAAGATTCAACTTCTTCAGCTTATGAAAGCAAAGGTTTGTTAGGATGACAATTCTCGATAGCTAGCTAGAAGAATTCAGTACTGTGAATGATTCAACCTCATACAGAGTAGCAAAACAATAACCTATTATTGAGAAACTAATAATTTCTACCTTGAATTAAGACACAATTTCCTTGAAGCGTGATGAATAAAAACCAGAGGCGACGGGAAAGAATAATGGTGTTGCCATGTCCTGGCATCTATAGGTCCAGATTCAGTCTCTTCCTAGGCTGCGTACTCTGATCCTGTGTTTGCAAAAGTCTCTACTTGAATGCACAGGAAGGGGGAGGAAGATGTGACTCAAAATGTCCTGGTCTACCCAGGGCCTACGAAATGATGTGAGAGAGATTCAGATTCACTTCCATAACAGGACACGCTCATAAAAGGTGCGGCTCTACCCTAAGACAATAACGATAATCAGATTTCATGCCTTGCAGCATCAGCTGGTTACCAGTAAATGTAAGAGGATTTTTCCCCCTAGGTTTGTTAGTCAGCTTCCATCGCTGGGGTGTTCTACCTTCCTCCAAAGCACTGGAGGCAGGAGCTCAATGTCCTCTCTTGTGACACCAAGAATATCCTTGGCTGGCCTGATGATATGCCTTGCTTACAGGTCCAAGGTTATTCTGGTCACCAGATTTTAGGGAAAGGTTGTTAACGAGCTGGGTTGTTTGGGGCTACGCTTGCTTTTCTGTCTTCTTCTGACATCCAGGGTTTTTTTGATGGGACCATGTGGGGAGACCCCACCTGCACACACCTCACCAGTGACGGTGCCCTGCTTTCACTTGCTCCCCGCCTGTGCTAGGTACTGCAATCATATGATGACTGAAAGGCTGGGCCTTTAAGCTTGAGCAAAAGCATGTAAGGAAAACTTTGCAGCTTGTGATACTGGGTTAGCTTGACTAGATGGACTTAACTCTGGGCAGTTACCATGGAACTCCAAACCCTCCCTCAGTCTTAGAGTGAAAGAGGCTCCAATCCATGAAACAACTTCCACTACTCCAGGTGTAGGAGGTCGAATATCTGAACGCATTTGTGCAACTTCCCTAACATCACTCTTTCTCTTCTAACAATCCCACAATCTGACATCAAGCATAGGTACCTCACAACACACGCATCTTTTTAAGGGCAGAACAAGGCTGTGTCTATATCGCAAATTGTGCTGAAATAGCAGTAAAAGCCAATTAACACTGTTCTAAGTTAAAGCACACATTCCCATCAGCAGAGCTCGACTGCCATCCCCGGCTGCTTCCTGCCCTGCCGATCACTCGTGTCATCTCAGGCTGCTGACTCCACTTTCCATCCATTGCAGCTCTTACTCTGCATTCCCTTTTGGCATAAAGCATTCCATTATCTCCATTTGCTGCTGAAGTAAAATCTTTCCTAAGCCTGGGCAACAACAGCAGCCATCAGAAATGGTGTTGTGAAAGAAACACTTCACGTGGAGCACCCCTGCATCTGATAATTGCTGCATTGCTGGACTGCGCTGAGAGCCGCACAGAGCCATGAAGGTGATTGCTTCAACCAGATGCTGACCAGCAAATAGCACACTTGGAACTGTCTTTACAGTGATTCTGGATACGCCATCTCTCTTTTCTCAGAGATATGATCCCATGTCATTGTTTGGTGTGAACTGGTAGGGCTGAAGAGTCACCCCAAGGCACACATTATGCCTTACAGGAATGCTCTAATAAAAGATGAGTGCAGATCCAGGCGTGCACTTCCCTTCAGTGTGAGGTTTTCTGGTATGAGATTCGGGTTCATCCCAAGTTCAAACTTCTTCAGCTTAAATTGAAAAAAAGGCACTTTACAAAGCCCTCAAAACCCTCAAATTACAGCCCATACTAGAAACCAGCAAAAGCAGCACACAACTAAGAACCCAAATGAGTTTGTTAATTCCCCTTTCCCTTTCTGGCTATTCATTCCCTTGAGCTGGAACACCAAACCACGATCCACACATGAATAATGCAACTGCTCTTTCAGAGCTGATTCAACAACAGCACTCTGTATCCCCCCTCTGTGACAGATATTTATAGGAATATTTCTGACCACCGTGCTTTGAAGTCAGAGCCACTGAAAGGCAGAGGGGTCCACATTACAATCATAGGAAGCTCTTTCTCCAGAAAAGCACTGCCAGAAGGCCACTCTAATTGTGCAGGTGCCACTAACCCGATAAATCTTTCCACCCTCGGGGGACACCAGGATGAAGGGATGTTCTAACCACATCCACTTCTCTCTACTCATGCTCTTTGCAAAGCCTGTAGTAGCTGTAAACAGCCAAAGCCACCTCCAAGCAGTCCTCTGCTGCCCAACCGAGTGCTGGATTTAGATCACTTGTATCTAAGGGAACTAGCCATAACAGATCCTGCCATCTGATTCACTGTATAAATATTTAATCAAACAACAGGTCACTCAAGTGTTTTCTTTACCAGTACATGAAACATGATGGTCCATCACATGCTGAGACGCAATGCCAGTGCATTGGGCTAGGAACTGGTAGGGGGACCCTTGTCCTATGGGCAGGCTTGCTGCTGCCACCTCCCGAGATCGTTCACCTGGAGGGGAGGGGGTCGGTCCCAGCACTGCACTGGCACTAGAAGTGGAAAGGAACCCCAGAACCTTTTCCTCTATCCCAGCCTCTCAACCCGGGGAGGAGACGCACCTCTCCCACCCCTCAGAAGCTAAGTACAGGGTAGGAGGCAGCCATATGAACCAAGTACTCTGTGCATGAGCCTCAACAGTTTGGTCCTCAGTCACCAACCTAACACCACCTACTCTGCCCCTACTCTGCCCCAGACTTCCTACACTGTCAGTCCTACTGTCATTTGTGATTTTCCATTTCCAGACTTAACCATGTATTAAGACTGGTCCTGTGGCCTTGAAGACAATTGCGCTTTGTCTGACAGGCTGCATGAACAAACACCTGCCAAGATAAAATCTGCACCTGGAGATTCCTGGGCCAGTATCTCAGCGTTTGCTTTTCTCAATGTACCATGTACAGCATCATTCTTAAAAATACGCTCACCGGTGTTTCACACCTTGGCAGTGGTGACATATGCAACTAGCTGGGCACTGTGTTTGCAGCAGCTTTTAGGAAAGCATCTCCTATCTTTAAATGTCACTTAATTGTCTAAGAAAAATTTGGCTGACCTTTCAATTACTGGTAATAGAATAAAAGCAATAAGAGACCGTACGTGACAGCAAGTGTCACCAATACCCACTCGTTGCCTTCTTGTGCTGATTGGGAGCCCCAGGGAGAACTCACACTCCACTCCAGGGCTGCATTTTTGGCACAGCGCTTACAAAGGACCTTGCTGGTAAAAGGCCAGGAACTCGGCAAAGAAAGGAATCGCCTCCCATCCCTGACTGTCCTAACTCCATGAACAAACCCAGAAAGGGGATTTTTTAATATCTGGGAAAAAGGCCCTATATTCTGAGGGTTTTTGTGGAACTTCAGAGCCTGTAATATCTGCTTTCAGGGGTAAACTCATTGTTCTTTTCCAACTGCTTTCTAACATCTGTCAGACCCACCAAGATAGGTGAAACTACTGGCAGATAAAGAACGAGGTATACAGGCAACCCCTACCACGCAGAAAGAAGGTCAGTGTGGGGTGTGCACACTGTGCACTGCCTCTGGGAGGCCTTCACTCAAGCAGAGCCTGCCTCGTGGCTCCTCCGCAGAACTCAACTGCAGCGCAGGCACTTGGGTTTTGTCTGTCGTGTTTGGCACTGGATAAGAAAGACACTTGGACGGATGTTATAGTACAGCAATCTCAAGTAAGAAATTCACAGTTTGTAAATTAACTGTTAGCAGCTCTCACAAACACTTCTCAAAGTCCTCCTCCAGTAGCAGAAATAGCTGTTCACTCTCTAAACTGTCAGGCTATCAACTACGATCAGAACGACTTTGTTGGCAAACTCCTAGTGCTGGTGCCCGACTCGTTACGAAGAGCGCTGTCTCAGTTCCCTTTGAGCAGGAAGAGGACAGCAAACACTCATCAAGTTTTTCACTTCCTTCCCAGTCGCTGTTTGGATCTCTGAAAAACAGAGACCTACTTGGCAGAGGTCGCTGTTGCTAAGACCACTCCTTATCTTGCATCTTCCACAAAAATGGTTAATCATATATCAGTGTCCTTCCCTGTGCAGAAGCTTGGAATCTATACGATACTTTCAAAAACTCTTCTGGCAGGTTCAAGCCCTGACAGCCTATTTTCAATATGTGCACTGAAATGAGTCAAAAAATAAGTACTACATGTAGAAGCGTACACTGTCGGATCCATCTAAATTCAGTGATCTGACCCCAGCAATCATCTCCAAATTAACCAGTAGAGCTAGGAGATTACCAGCTGCTGCAGGAAGATACTGTCCTAGTCCCTTCACCTTTGAGGGAAGTCTGTGATTGCTGCCAGAGCTGTTCACAGCTTTGCGGATACTCTCAAACAAGACCTTTCTGTGTATTCTTTACTCTTACAGGCTAACTTGTGCATTAACTAATTTTTTCAGGCAGCTCTTTCTTACATAGTCCTGAATAAAGTGCCAAAATAAGTGAAACAAAAATATAATCAAGCATTTTAATATATCTCTTGCTCTTTCACACATACACCCGCACACACACATCCAGTCACACACATATACCCACACTGTCTGAGTGTTCAACTTCTGTTGCTTCCTTCTGGCTTATCAGAGACTAAAATAGTGGTGAGGTGGTTTCCACCATCCGTGCTACAACTTCACTGTGTTGGTCACTTAAAAATGCCTCATGCACCAGAAAGTTCTCTCAAGATGGGTGGATGAGAAAACCAATTGCTCCATAGCAATTTCAACAAGTTCTGGTCTTGGAATACAGATGAAAAGATTTATATTAATGGGCAAACAAACACATGGAGCAAGTATCCTCTGACTGTGACAGACCGTTCCTATTAATTGTGTCCTCTATGGGCTAATTGTTCCAGTTATTCAAGCCTCTTCACTCTCACTAATTCTGTATAATGTTTTGTTTCATATGCAATTGTCTGTGTTTATTCATTTCCCTATCTAGCTCATTTGCACTTGCAAAGAATAAACGGGAGGCAACGTTCAAATGGTCGCGTAATATCCATAAAAGAATTAATTACTTCTATACAGGATCTAATTCATACAAGAAAAAAAGGGAGGTGTGGGATTTCGGGCTTTTTTCCTCTTTCAAAATCCGTTGCAAGAAATTGCATACACACATTGTACCTAAGCAAATCTAGCAAATGAGCAAATATTCAGTACGCACATCCAAGCATATTCTGTTGGCTGGCTACAATACTAACCTGATACTTGGTAATGTAAAGATATGGATAGAAGGAAGAGATGTATGCAAAACTAGACATTCAAGCTGTACTAGATTCATTCAACTAAAAATAGCAAAGACAGCATGATTTTATACACCAGAACTCCCAACTATAATGCAGCATTTGCAGTTTCTATAAAACCTATTTCAAAAATCACAAAGGGGATGAGAATATCCAAAAATTCTTTGAATAAACAACAACCACAGCATTATTTTCTTTAGTTACATAATTCTTCATCACGAGCTGGGGAACCTGTGGCCAAGGGTCCAAATGAAGCCTATGAATTGCCCCCGTCTGTAACCACATTACTTTTTCCCACATTATTGTTATTGATTAACACAGGGGTATGCATTAACCTGTAGCCAGCAAAGGTGTTCAAAAGGCCTACCTCACTCTCAGCAAGGACAAGTTCTTCATCACAGAAGTAACTCTAAATCCGAGCCCATGGTTCACGGGACAGGGTATCACATAGGTATGCCAGGGATTCTGAAGAAGCCTGATGTTATCTCGTCAGTTATTTAAAAGCCAAGGCTTTGAGTCTGGGAGACATTTTTTGCTAATTTCAGTAATTAACTGAGTCAGTTGGGAAACACCAGGCTGGTGTTCTCCAGCTCTCCAGAGTGATGGAGGAATGCAGGAAGATGCAGCTCTCAGAAGCTTCAAGCAGGCAGATGACTCGGACCGGGAAATGACTCCTTCGTTACCAATGGAAATGCTGGCAGATCACTCATCGTACACACCTTCAGGAAGATGCACGACTGCCAACTCGGGCAATCATCCAATTTGACACTTCCTAGAACAAAATTAATTTTTAGTATCTGTCCAGTATATGCAATGCGTTTCATTTTGTAACGCGCATTGGGCTGGCTGTTGGTTGGATCGGGGGCACAGAGCTGCCGCAGCCTCACCTCAGTCGCGTGCTGGATCTGGCCGTGTAGTCACCTATCAACACAAGACACATTTCCCACTCTTCCTATAGGTTCTGTGGGTTCTCCTAAGCTCACACTTCTAAAAATTGGAAATTACAGCAAACCTTGCATTTATGCTAGCGGATGAGTCTCCAAAGCGTTACCTACAGATCATTTGCATGCAAAGGTTTATGCTACACTGCTCAGGCATGACTGCACGCAGCTCTGCGCATCCCTTTACCTATCCAGTTACATAGCAAGGGTTGTAGAAACCAAGCTCTTGAACCAGGGTGCTCTGTGGTTTACAAAGTGTGGAAAAACTCAACACCGGTGCGGACAGCGAGGCCTGCAGGCAATCCAGGCCGGCTCGTTCGCAGCCTGACCCCTTCACCTCCCGCTCACCTGCAGGGCCAGGAGAGGGGTTCACACCGGGGGCGCAGACTTCCTCAGGTAACCCCCGGGTAAATCGGGGGGGGGATGGCGGTACCGCATCATTTTGCCCCGTTTTAACGTTCTCAGCCCGTCCAGCTGTTGGTGGGGAGAGGCTGAGACCGAGCACAAGGCGACGCAGCGCTCCCTCCCTCGGCCGCCATGACAGGGACCGAGGCTCAGTGAGGCCCCAAGGCCTCCCCACAGCGCGGGGCCCACCACCCCGCTGTGGCAGTGACCCAGCCGAGTGACGGGACCGCGGGGCAGGGGCCGGGGAGCAGGGCCGGGATGGGGGTCGGGGCCGGGTCCCCCCGAGGCCCCGCGGCCCACGCTCCCCTCAGGAGCGTGAGAGACGCCGCACGCCGCCTCATCCCACCCCGCCCCCGCGGCCCTCGCCCCGCCCTTTGGCTGCCTGTTTATCCACAGGCTGTGCACGTGGAGGCCGCGCCGCTCCATTGGCCCTCTCGCCCGGTAGCTGCGGCCGCCCTGCCAATCGCGGCGCTGTCCACGCGCCGCCGTCCGCATCCGATTGGCTCCGCCGCCGCGATCACGCAGCGTGACGCACTCCGAGCGTGCTCCCGCCGCGGAACCAATGAGGAGGGGGAGACCCGGGGGCAGCCCGCAGCGAATAGTAGGGCGAGGAGCAGAGGGGTGGCCAATGAGGAGCGGGCCGGGGCGGGACTTTCCGCTGAGGGCGCTGGCGGACACGGGCGGGTTTTAAAGGAACCGTCGACAGCGGCTGCAGGCTTCCCCCCCCCGGAGCCGGGGAGCGATGGCGGCGGCCGGGCCGGGCCTGGG
>Ga0065711_1001771_pt1 | contig 39522 bp, 15 predicted proteins | sample Hoacrofraction12_FD_59098 | JGI IMG/M metagenome (GOLD analysis project Ga0065711, IMG submission 59098) | Hoatzin crop microbial communities from Cojedes, Venezuela - Epithelial fraction 12 v2 (version 2) | ecosystem: Host-associated > Birds > Digestive system > Esophagus > Crop | place... | reverse complement strand
TGCCATTCAGCCAGTTCTCTATCCACTTCACCGACCACTCATCCAGCCCACACTTCCTCAGCTTCCCTAGGAGGATATCATGGGAGACTGTGTCGAAAGCCTTGCTGAAGTCCAGGTAGACAACGTCCACGGCTCTCCCTTCGTCTACCCAGCCAGTCATGTCATCCTAGAAAGCTATTAGATTGGTCAGGCATGATTTCCCCTTGGTGAATCCATGCTGACTACTCCTGATAACCTTCTTTTCTTCCACTTCCATCAAGATGGGTCAAAAGTACAAGTTCTCTGACATGAAAACAATGCTTTCCTCTTCATTTCAAGAAAGGACCATGCCCTCAGTGGGACTTACACATAACAAAGCAGCATCTCTCTTGTGATTCATTGGACAAGCTAAGTTCTTTCTACAGTCAAGGTAAACGGTGATTTTATACATTATCTGACATTCTGGGAAATTAAAGCAAAACCTGCTGGTAAATAGGAGGATAGCAGGCAGCATTAAAGAAACAGTTACAAACGCAGAGTTTAAAAGGTTAAAATTAGCAGCAGCATAGCTTAGGGGAAAAGGAACTCCTGCTATTAAGTAACTGCAAATTGGGCTATGTATTATTTTCTTTCTACTACGTGTTTCACATACACACAAGCACAAAAAAAGCCAAAGAATACAAGCCATCAGATGACAAAGTATATTAAAAAAATACTCGATATGAAACTACTACTTCCTGGCCATTAAGGCACTTTTCTGGTGGAAATAGCCATCTAAACAGTACCAACACTTTGCTAAAGCTCATAACACCTTAGAGAAGCAGCCTAAATGCAGTGGACTTTAGGTAAGATTGTTCCTACGTTTTAACATGGTTAACCCTGGTAAGTACTTGAACTACAAATAAATCTTCTATTTCTGAGACTTTTCTATTGTTATCTCGTTTTCTCTTTCTCCTTAGTTTCACAGCAAGTTTTCACAGGACATTCAGAATTGAAACTCACACATACCAGTAGTATTTGCAGGGTTACATCAAACAACAGTGAACAGCAAACATCTTGTGCGGGGTTTTGTTACACTAGTTGTAGAGATATTTTAATACAGATTCAATCTGTAGGGACATACTGGATGCAGAAAAAGCACATGTACTTTTTCTCTTCTAGAATTGTGTAGCAGAGAGGGTTAGCAATGTACTGTATCTGGTACTTTAATTAACTGGTAAACAATAAGGGCATTTATTTAAGCAGTACCAAGAGAAATACAACATTTCATTCAAGTTTGACATGTATATTTTCCAGTTTTGATATGCAGTATCTTCCTACCTATTAGGAATTTCATGAGGTAGTGCATCTGCAAGTCCAAGACAGTAGAGGGATTGACACTTGTAGCTAACTGGATTACCATTACAGAGCTCACCATTTTGCACGCTACCTCCCAATGCCTTCCCTGTCAAAAGTTTCCAGGTTCCTGTGAAGTCTTGACTGGCCACTGAAAATATCTCCTTCCTCTTTTACCCTACCTCTCTGCAGAGGAACACTATGCAAAAGGGAAAGAAGAGCTGTAAAATGCTTGAGAAAGACAACACTTGAATTACTTGCTTTGCAGCCACTTTTTGACAGATGATCAAAATGACAGCAAGTGCTCTTCAAATGTCTCTGGGGTCCCATCTTCCCTCCTCACTACCACACACCCATCTTCCCCCCAATCATAACTCTCTTTGAATGAGCCCCTGCGCCATGGAAGTGCTGTAGTTTGCCACGAAGCCATTGCTTCTCTTCTGCTCTAAACTGAAGTTCCTAATTCAACTTCCTTCTCTCTGGGGAACTAACGAGAAGCATGAAGTATGTGAAGACTATTATGCTGATGTGTCAGCACTTGCACTAACTGTATCTTTCAGAATAATATGCTAACTTATCAACACAGCAAAAAGCCAAGAGATGAAAAGTAAGGCCCAAATATGAAGTTATTCCTAAGTGTGCAGTAATTAAACTGCAATTCCTAATGTGCATTCTAGAATCACTCAAAGTAACATTTCTGTAACTGTACAAAATGTTAGGTTCCAAGTATAAAAGCAAATCTGTATAAGAAAATGAACAATATTAACAGCTCATATAGTTTAAGCAAAAGCTTTAACCCTGGGCAGCTGCTAGGCAAAAGCATCTTGTCCCTGAGTGAGTAGTTCAAATTTATGTCCAAGCCAAACAGTAAGTCACTCCATTAGACAGTGTCAGATTTAACTTTTGAGTCCAGACTACTCATCACCATGCCAAAGAGAAGCAGAGAAATTGTTTTGCCTATAATATTGAGTAACTAGAGGCCTGGCTGAAGTACTTCACTGTTTCTAAAGCCAAGCACATATTAGGTTATAATATTGAAATATCTATTTCCATTACCTCTGTGTCTGTTTATGGAATTTATCAGAATTTTAGAGACACACAAGAAAATTAATAAAAAAAGACTGCCTTATTTTTCTCCTGTTACAGCAGAGCAAGCAGTTTCCCGTTAATAGCAAAAGCCAACCTAGCACTTCGGTAAAATGCCTACTGGGAAAACATCATCAGGTTGGTTCATTGTGTATATTCCTGTGGTTTCCACTGTCTTCCCTTGGAAGGACACCAAATGTAGCTCTCTGGTAGCAATAAAACTATTCGTATCGCATGTTGCAAACTGCCTGCCATCCTTGTTCCATCAAAGATCAAGAGCATAATATCACAGTGCAAAGCACCCAAGAGATGCACTGATTCAATGAATGAAGTCTCAAGAAAGAAGACTCAGCTGCATGAATCCCACTCAACTCGGGAGCCCCTGCTGCAGTTTTAAAGCTGCTTCATACTCCACGAGAAGGAATTACTTATGTCTCACTATTGCTTAAAACAAAGCAAATAGCTACATACAGAGCCAGAAAGACTGGGCAGGGTGGGATGGGAATGGAGAGGCATAAACGCCTCATGCAATTTATTTTTTCACAGCAAATTCACAGTATTCGTTTTCAAGTAAACTAATTTTAAGCATGACTAATGTAAGTGTGACTATATTAACTTATCCTCCTATTAGGCCTATATTAACCCAGTTCACGTTTTCAGATACCTTTTATGAAGTGTTCTTTTACATCATGGCTAACTATAACCAAACTCCAGAACCAGCATGTGAATCTGTCATCTTCCTCCAACACATTTCACAAGTGAATACTACACACAGCAGGAAATAAATAAAAATAGTATGCTGGTTTAACTTTGACCTGTGTTGTAACAATTCTTCTATAAAAGTCCTCTACAGTACACCACCTGAAGTTTCATAGATACTGTAAGAAAAAAAAAACAAAGGTGTTTTCTATAGATTTACTTGCACAACAGCTCACCATGTTTACTCATTTTCTGGGGAAAGCTCAAAGAAAGGAATGGGAATAAACAAAAGGCCAATCTTATTTTAAAGCAAGTCCTTTTGACACTTCTTTAGTGCATATTAGATGTATTCTAACACTTCTTGACACTTCTAGCTGACTGTTCAGAGGATTCAGGGTAACTGGGAAGTACCCCGTTCATTTTCAATACAAGATGTGTGTGTAAGATACAATGCAGTAAGTAGCACAGATCACAGAATCACAGAATGGTGACATGAAGTACTAGGCTCAAATCAGGCAACAGGACTCACTTGAGAGGGTGTACTTGTTAGCTCCATCTTTTCTTGGGATTTTTCCTTTGCTAGTCGTGCAGCTTCTTTGAATTCCTGAAATTTTTCAGCGAACTGAAGGTACATATGTTTAAAGAAAAAAGGAAAAAGAGTAGGCGTGAAATAGTACATTACATGCAGAACAGAATGCTGTACTTAACATTTTACAAAGTCAAATTCTGTCAGAAGAATTTTTTAATTTTTCTCCCTATTCAATTAAGTGAGTTACGCAGTGATATAACTTTCAGTACCTTTCAGACATAATGTACACTGTTTCTAGGTCAGGAAAATTATGATGCAACACAGTTTGATCTGTTGCTGATAGTGTTAAAAAACCTCACCTCAGAGATAGCTAATAACAAGCTGTCTTACACCGCTGCTTTCAGATTCAAGTTTTACTCTCCTCCTCAAAACAAAGCATCTGGCTCTGAAGCCTACTGCGGTCACTGTTAGCCTAGAGCTTTCAAGGGGCTTCATTCTTTCATGACTGAAACAACACTGATTTATTCCCAAATTTTAACAGTATTCATAATTTCAAGAACTAATTAGGAAAGCAGCAGTGGAAATATTGAGTTAAGTTTATTTCTTGATCGTTCATTGACATCAATCAAGTTAAAGAACAAATTCATTGAACTAGACACTTGTGTATACTGAATACTAAATTCAAAAATTGCACATTCAACTGCCGTATGAAGCTTGATTTTTATGCTACATCTATCTCTTCCAGAAAATAGCTAAAGCAGCAATATAGAACTACATGCACCCTTAAACTTGAGAGATTAAATCAATTTATTAAGAATAGGGCCTACTTTCTCCAGCTGGAGAAAAATGTGGCTTCACAGATCTCAGCTTGACACTACACTAATTGCTATAGTAGCCAAGCATTTGTTTTTGTTCTCTACTGCTTTTATACAGAAGACTATTTTATTATGATCAGCTTAAGACTGGAATGATTCTGAAAAAACACTGACAGCTTCACCAAGATCTTCTAAATCTTTCCTGCAGCAGCATACAAAGAAATTGTTTTGCACTGCATGTATAAGGCTGCCCTTTGTGTGACACCATCTCCTCAACTATTTTCAATCAGAACTTCACTTGCCACACAAGACCTAAAAAACCTTATTGTCTTAAGCTCCCAGTAAGCTATTAGTATTTGAGGAAATATCATTTCTCTCCACTTGTATCCTATATTTCACCTATCAGGTTCTTTGAAAGCATACGTTTCCTGAATATAGAAGGCGGCAAAAGATACCACCCTCAAAGGCTAATCCAGCATCAAAAACCATCTCAGAACAGATGATAAAATTGGCAACAGATCCCCAGACCTAGATAATATTTAAGACTTGTACATAGATCTCAAAATCTGATAGGTAACCTGTTATTTAAATCAGCTTTAAGACCAGAGGATTGGTAAATGGAAAACATGATGCCAAGATTTAGAATAAATAGCTGTAGACATGCAAGGTAGTAAATATGATCTGTATCACAGTGGAGGAAACTGTAAAAATAAAAATACGACAGATAAATAGATAACACTCTAAGAAAGAGGAAACAAGGCTAATGCAGTGGAAATTTTCACAGATTTACTGAAATTCCTTGAGACAGTCAGGTGATGGATACTAACAATCTCATGATAAAATTTCTGAATAACAAAGATGAAATCTTATGGTATGGAAGGAAAGGATCTCCAGAGGATCAATATTTTACAAGAAAGATGAAAAATTGTGCAGGGAGACCACAAGAGACTCTTACAAGTATCTGTGGTGGCATTTTTGCTATTCAGCATACTCTTAAATTATATGGAATAAATCAGGTCAACTAATTCAAAGGGTAAGACACACAGTAAACTTGAAAAAGGGTATTTCTTTTCATACCTCAGGATACTATCAAAAGCACAGACTTATATTCTGAACGAGAAAGGTGTCTCTTTTTTCTGAAAATTATGGGACATTCTGCTCCTCCTACTTCAGCAGCAAGAGGGACTCTGCTAGCAAATCCTGATCCTGTGAAAGGAATGTTCTTCAACATCGGAACCATCTTTCAGGTATCACTGACTTCTGACAGAACAATCCTGAGGTGGATTTGTGGTCTAAATTATTGAGAAAAGGTCTAATGAAGATACATAAATGTCTAATTAATTTTCTTTCATATTGTTTGTATGTGAAGTTGATTAGAGTGACATTTTTCTTCTATCAGATATTCTCACTCCGCTAATTCTCACTCACAATAATTGTACAGCAAGCAGTCACGGCTGTTGCACTCTACCCTAGTAATTAGTTTCAGAGGACAAAGGCACATGAACCAAAAACAAATAGTCCAAAAGTCAAACATTTACTATAAGCTAAACAGATAATGATCTGAGAATAAGCAGCTTATTCTATCTCTTCTGATTCTTTGCTTCATTAACCTGTTGAAATCAGTCACAGACTAGACTAAGTTTTTTGTGGTTGAAGGCTGTCTTTTGCTCCCTGGGACTTCAAATATTTCATTGGGGCCCAGAAACACTACTGCAAAACAAATTACGTACAACAGGGCTGTTCAGTTCAGGATTTTGATAAATCAGATACAGAAAAGAAGTTCCAAATTAAATTTTTAGGGTAACCTCTACAAGCAACTTGTTTCTGAAAAAAAAATTAATACAGTTTATTTGTTGGCCCTGTTACTAATATCCAGTAGTACCCTGAGTCCTAAATTAGATATCCTGTCCTACAGTGCTAAGTGTAGCAAAGAGTGATGTGGTAAACCTGACTACAATGCCAGTATCACAGAACAGAGTTAGTAATCTGAGTAGAGAGACAAGACAAGAAAAAGAATATAGATGTGATTTCTCTAGAGCTACACAGCAGATCCACGGTTTCTAATTCAGCTTCTCTGACTCCAAGATCACACATCTATCAACTCCAGTGACTGAACAGACTAATCTAAAGAAAAGTTTCCTTTCCCCCATTAAGTATGTTTGTTAATTTTAAAATAACACAAGAAGTTTTATCTTCATGAATTTTACTAGCAATGATCAGCAGATTCAACTCACATGAATATCAGTTTGATCATTAAGATCTACTACAACAGGAACGGTTTGCTGAAAAGGTCCTGAAGACTCATCACCACAAGCTTCAGAAAAGGTCTGTGCCTTGGTATTTTTCTGAACAGATTTGCATGTTCTACATAAAACACAGCAATCTGAGTAACTGCTAATCATACATATACTTCAATATCAAAATATCTGTTGTAGCTTTTCAGATTATTTTTTCAACAGCAATATAAAGTTTTAAGCCAAGAGTGTACTTCAAACGCTTAGACATCCATTTGAGGGCAGTGAAAAAATGGGATTGAAATAACTGCAATTAAGAAGACAGCAAGTACCACATGGGGAGAGCAAGCAAAGAGTCAAGGATAGGACAGATAAAGAACCTAGAATATTTTCACTGGCAAGGACAACCTAGCGTTTAAAGTCAGGCAAACACAGAGCATGCCTGACTACAACATGATACTTGGCCTCCAGTGAAACATTCTGTAATTAACAAAAACAAGCTAGTCTATGAGAGAGGTAAACTAAATTAGCATTTATGCTAATCCATTGAAGTATTTAGAAAAGTTATTACCACATTGGTAAGCAAGTGCCTCTAGGACACACACACCAATTTAAGCGAGTGACAAAGTTTCCAAGTTCACTGAAGCAATGATAGGTGCACAAACACACATGTAATAGTAGTATCATTCAGAGTTTCCTGTTTTTTTCTTGCTTCATGGAAATGAAAGCTAACTGATTATGAAATGAAGAAATCTTAAAAGTGTAACATTTGTCCAAATAAAGCAGATGCACTCGTTCTCATTTTAATGATTTTCTAAGTGGCCCATGCTTACCCTTCGATAGTGACAATTACTTTCTCAAAAAGGGCTGGCATAATTTATTATTTTTTAGTAACAAGCCAATCATTATTTCTTACTTAAACATGTACTACACCTTCCCTGTATTGCACTTGGGTTCCAGATCTTTTGTATATTTCAAAGATGAAAATTCTCTGCTTGATGTAGAGACATGTTCTTAAACCAAACAGAAATTCCTCATCTGGAGAAAAATTACACTGGCTTGTACAGGTTCACGGACTCATCTACCAGAGTAGTATCAACAGCAATAGGTATCATAGAAAGGATGCTCAGAGGAACTATACCATCACTTCGAGAATAGGTGTTACTGCTTTCCTCAGAATAAGGTGTACTTTCCTCCTGCACAAGTAGACCAGAAAAAAACCCTCATGCATGCCACAGTTTCTTTAGTAAACATTTCAACTTTTGTATTCCAACAAGAAAATGTAATTTTCTTTTACACTGAATCTATTTCCTGCTAGCTTTACTTTAAGCCTGCAGACATTAAAATATCTGTAATTTGATGCACTAACATAGTAGAAAAGTGAAAGTGACTGTAGCTTAAAAAACAAAAATGCACCTGAATACTACTAACAACCATAAAAGATCTAAATATAGAAGAAACACTAAACTGTCTCCTCCTTTAAGCTCTATCACGAAAAACTTTAATGGAAGAACAAGTTTTAAAAAAAAAAAGAAATCTAACAAATGAATAATTAGAAAGTGTTAACTACATACACTGTGATAGCTTACATCTCCCTCCTTTCTTTATAAAAAAACTTTATAAAAACTTTAATGGAAGAACAAGTTTAAAAAAAAAAAAGAAATCTAATAGATGAATAATTAGAAAATGTTAACAACATACACTGTGATAGCTAACATCTCCTTCCTTTCCTCCACCAGCTAAAAGAAAATTTGCAGGTATCACACTTTGTCTTATCTTTTTACATTATAAGGATCAATACAGAACTTTTTTTTGTAAATTATTTTTAAATAACAACTGTAGTGAGCACTGAGTCAAGATACAACAGGCAGGAATCAAATATTTTTAAGCCTCTCGACTAGCTGAATAGTTGCCGCTGGTCATACTTACTTTTGAAAGGTGATGTTCAGATGAAAATCCCAAGCCATAGACTGTGTTTGCCCTGCTGTCTGCCCACTGGCCAAACTTCTGGGATGTTTTAGTAAATGTCATGTTGGGGGTGATAGTGCTATTTATTATTGCCTGAAAAAAAGTAACAGTCGTAAAAAACAGGGTTTGTGGTTCTCACTTTTTTCTTTTCAAAATTGAAAACGCCAATATTGTATCCGCGTACAATGAATGAGACACACACTGGGAACTAGGGAACAGTTTTCTAATTCGATCACAGATAAAATTACAAAAGCGTATTTTCACATACTTTCTGTAAAAGGAGTAAAAGCTGGGGGGGACTGGCCTGTTTGCAATTGCAAGCACTCATTTATTAGTTAGCAAGTCTAAGAGAAGTCCTTTAAAGCATCTGCATAGGCTAATGAAGAATAGAAGTTAGGCTAATAGGCAGAATAGAAGAACTAGCAAAGTCCTTTTTTGTCTCACAAGTGTATTTCTTTGTCCCCTAAGGCAACACCTCTCAAGCTCCACTGTAAGTTTCACTGATGCATTCCCGCCACCCCCGCTGCATATGTGATTCTCACTGGAAAATACACAATAAAACAAGCAGTACAATTTCTTTTTAAGTTTCTGTACTACAAGAATCTGTTTTTCCTTTCTACACACGCAAGCATGCCTAACAGTGACAGGGGGATAAGTCGACTACAAAAGAAGAGCTTAGAATCATTTTTCTTCTCTAGTTCTTATATGCAGGAAGAAGCACATCCTTATATACGGGTATATGTTATCTATGGAATAGGCATACCCTCCGGTTTACAACTTCTGCTAATGTAAACAAAATATGCAACTACTAGATGGTATGATGGTTCCACTAAAAGCAACAGAAGTTTTACCATGGATTTCAACAGTATCTCCATAGTTTGTCTAGCATACTCTAAATCTGAAATATGGAACTGTCCAGCTGACTTAAAGTATGTCAGGATAAAGTCTAATAGTGACATAAATGGGTTCCATCTAATTAAAACCTGATGGTAAGCACAGTTTATAACCAGCTAACAGGAGCAAGAAAGACTAGCCATAAACCCAAAGATGGGTATATTTGAAGTGAAATACAGGCACGCTTTCTCATCTGTCTGGTGCTACTTAGAGTTTCAGTCACATTTATTAAATAATTCACAGCCCTTTTCATGAATCACTGGTGCTTTGTAACACCCACGTGAAAATGAATGTCCTTAAAACTTCCCAGGAAATAGCACACACTGTGAGCAGAACAATTCAGCAAGAATCTTTCTTACACGACAGTTACTGTGCTCCAAAGGTTATTGTCAATATGTGTCCTACTGCAATTGTCTTACAGTACCAAGTTGCGAATCTTCTGAACTTCAGTGTGCATGTTTCCTGCTTCCATGAAACAATAATCCCTGCCTTACCCCTGGCAGGTTAAAACCAGTGATTACTGAAGAATCCTAGAGCAGCAACAAAATCCACAGGGTCCAGATCATCTTCTCTGTTGTGAATCACAAAAGCTTTATTTCATTCTTTGAATAGCAGGAACTGTAAAGATGTGTAGAGAGTAACAGTATTTTCTCAAGATAGCGACAGTGAGAAACTTCAGCATGAAGGAGACCAGGTACTGCTCTTCCAAGCCTAAGACCCTCTAGAATTCCAAATCAGTCTATGCTACTCGTGTGAGATGGCCTTCTGGGTGGATATTAAAGTGAGTAGTTACAGAGTTTACTTAGCACCCTTTGCTTTTGCTGAGATTTGGGTAGCACTGGAGCACAGCTACCACCAACATAAAATTTTCTCTGAATTCTACAGGACAAGCCTGAAAAATTTACAGCTGAGGAGCCAGCTAAGCCCACAAACAGATCCCATGTGCATATGGTGATTCTCAGATGAAGTGGAGGAGTATCGCAAGAAACTTCAGAAGAACACATTGTATCGCAACATGTAGAAAGACAAGGAAAGATACTGCAGCACAGATTAACAAAACTGGCATCTTCTGCAGGGACTTTGGCAGCTCCACTATACTTGCATTAAATTAGAAGAGTAAATCTTGATGTAGCTGAGGGTATCAAACAGGCCTCATCAGGTCAAGGACAGGATTTGCTGTGCAATCAGAACTGGAGAACCATCTTCAGCATTAATTATCCACAAAACATGTCAGACTTGCATATAGAAGCTGGTCAGTGAAGTCACTGTTAATTCAAACATCATTTTCCTTTCTTTAGACATAAGGTTCGGCGCCCAGATAAAGCCAGCGGGCTTGCATTTGCACTGTGGCCTCAAACTGACCTCACAGAAAACAGCTGTCTATGCCACATAGGCTAGAAGAGACAATGTGAGACAGTGAGCTGGACTTCTTGGAAAGGTGGTGTTTTGGACCTCTTGTTTTCTTGTATGGTTCTTGCCTTCTTGTGCAGCCTGGAACCCCACTTCTGCAATAACCTGGTAGAAGCCCAGAACAGAGCTGTGCAAGTTCACTTAATGCTCAGTCTCTCTTGCTGTGGAAGCTGTCAACAGTAACATGTTTGAAATTAAATATCCGGGGGACAGTGTAGAAAAGAGTCTTCCTCCCAACTCAAGCTCTAGCTATGTTGTCAAGCTTGCTTATGCCCTAGTTCCATCCATTGCTTGACTAATTTGAACTTACATCACAGATTTGAGAGTGTGCATATTATGTCATGGATGTAACTTCCTCAATGCAGAAGCTGATTCTGAGGACAGGGACTTCTGGCCTCCAAGGTTTAAAGCCTGCAGGACTGGTATTTGCTGCAGTGACAGTGGCATATCTCGCTGCAAATTAATCGAGCAAAAAACCTTGGAGAAACCAACCAGTTTTTAGCTGAGACTGCTCACCGCTTCAGCTGACCATGTGGCTGCCTGCACAATAGAGAACTCAGAACAGGCTGTCTCGACTAGAATGGGATATCTGTTTTGACAGCAGTCTGCATTTAGGCTGGGTTACAGTGACTGTCAAATTGCTTCCTTGCAAGTAAGAAAGGTAGGAAGAAAACTTTTTTCAAATATTTGTATTGAGAAAGAGTTTCAGTGATTCCTCCCTTTATTTTCCAGCAGAGAAAGATACGGATGCTCTACTCCAGTGGACAATATTAGTCCAAAGACAGCAAGTTTCTCACTGAGAAGACTACATTCAGATCCCAGCAATAAAAAAAAAAAAATAAAAAAAAGAGTCCTTTCATTAGATTTACCAGTTTTACAAGGAAATCAAGGCTTTCAATCTTCTCTGAACTAAAAGCATTAGTATGCAAGATCTCTTATGTGCTAAATTAAGTACACTTCTAAAAAGTGCAGTGCTAGAGCATGCTACAGATACAGTCAGTGTCAGCTACTTCTGGAATATACTAGATATGAGTCCTTCATATCTTCAGCTTAAAAAAAATACTTATTTTTTAAATTAGAATTTATAATTACGCCTGTCTTGTCTCGTCCAATAGGTGCTGCTTTAACTGCTCTCCTCTATGCCAGATTTCACTGTAGACTTACCAGTATAACAAGTGTCAAATACTTCATCCACTTTTAAGAATGTTGTTAGTATAAATGTACAAGAATATCTTAAAAACAGTACAGAGTCAATCTGACAGATGGACATTCAGCTTTTTAAGAAAACTGACTTTGTTATCTTTAGATTTTGTTGGAATAATGAAATAGCTTTCATGTTTTCCTCTCATATTAGTTTAGCTATGAAAAATAGGGCATGTGTCCTCAGCTGTTTGTTTTATTGACTGCAAACCCAACAGCTGCAAGATATACAGCAGTGGTCAAATATGATTTTATCTTGTGCTAAAATTGATGGCAATAATCACTAAGACATGCAGTATTTGTTTACTCCTTCAGAGGAAAGAAAGCCTTCTTTCCTGTGCTTACAGGCCTTACTTAAGACCTGTATTTAGCAAAACACAGGTTATCACTTTAATGTGTAACTAGTTTATTTTACAACAGTCATTAAAATTTAAAGATCATCTATTGCACTAACACTGACAGGCGACTTTACTCAGAAATAATATATACAAGGCTCATGGAACCTACAGACTGGACAATCACTCTTCTACAGGGTCTTCTCTTGGTTTAGATGAGGACAAATTATTAGGGTCTTTTTCCTAGCTTGTATCTGTGAAAAAAATTATCAGAGAGCTAACTAGTACTGCAGGAAGCATGTTACTTGATCTCCTTTCTTTTCTCAGTGACTGCCAGAGACTGAACGGAAAAGCCAGTGGGATTCTGGGAATAATCCTAGTGTCTGTCTGCATTGTCACTGGAGAAATAGTGAAGGCTTCTTTCCTTCCTTCACCTATGAGAAAGAAGTAGTAAACTGCATTTTTCCAAGGAGCTATGAAATGACTATATGATTAATGAGAACTGAAAGCCTTGGCAACAACTGCTCAACAGTGTCATGTCATATTGCATGATAATTTTTATTTTTCAGGCTTTCTCTTGATTCCTAGAGTGGTAGGAGAAAAAGGTCGCATAAAAGATATTTACTCAAGAGGTTACAGAAACTAGCCTCCAGTTCTATCAGATTATTTGCATCAGGATCTCCCTGTCATGGGCAACAGCTTTCCTGATACTGCACGTGACTATAAAATATGGCCTGTACACTGAACACCTTATGGTCCTAGAACCTTTTTTGGAGTCAAGTTAGAGGGAGATGCATCATTTCTTGTGCACAGTATTTTAAGAGCAGACTGTGGCTTCACAAAACATTCCACAGAATGCATTAAAAATAAGCAGAACTTGCTTCTATAGGACCTGTCTTGACTGAATCTGGCTCATAGATCCACTGATACGGAAGGAAGAAAATAACCCCTCTCTCTCAATATACACCAAAGACCTCCCCAAGCAAATTCAAGTGGGAATCTGCCATGTACAATAGCATCCCTCATAGGTGGGGGGATGTCCTTTTGTTTTGAAGAAGAATGATTTAATGACTTTCAAACAATCAGTACAGAAGCTAGATTTGATCCAAGAATGATACTCTACCCTACTGAAAACCACTGATTTAAAGAGGAGGAAGGGCATGACACAGAAATAGGATTATCACTCAAATCTGAAGTACATCTCTCTCAAACTCTCCTTACTACAGTCTAAGTGAACACGTGTGAGTTGCCATCACTTACTGACTTGCTGCTCAGCACCTGAGCCACTGTAACTGAGGGGGCATGACAGCTTCAAAATCTGTATGGTTTGACAAGTGTTGCTGGCCACTGGCAACGTGTATTTGAGACATTTTCAATGTAAAATTTATTTTTTAATAAAACCCACAAATCATCTTTGTTCAGTTTCATTTCAAAACTTAAAATGGGAGAATTAAACTGCATAGCTTTTTCTCCTTTGCAAATTTAACGTTTCTGTCTGACAAATCAACAATACAAGCTCAGATGCCAGTAGAGTTACTGACACGCAGCTGTATGCCTTGTATCAGAGACACTATCTGGATGCACTCTAAACTTAAGAATGCTTTATATTTATACTTAGCCCTTTGTACATACTATATTGTATATGCGCAGACATGTTAAAAAAAATGGAGCTTTAGCTAAAACTAAAAATTACACAAAAACTTCCTTGAAATTCTTCCATGGTTCCACCTGCTGTTCACCTTTATGTTTCAGAGCAGTGTTGTGATGCCTAAAACTATGGGTCATTCTTAATCATGATTGGGATCCTTGATCTTAGTCAGACATCTGACACTCGGATGAAAACATTATTAGGATTGCAGCTATCACAGAGAGAGTAAATAAAAGTGATAAACTGCACTATGAATATACCTTGCCAATAGTACTGCAAATGTAAAGGAAACGCTGCAGTAGACCAAAGAACAAATAAATTGATGGACAACTGCTTGACAATTTAATTCAGCAGCCACTTTGCAGGAGTTGCAGCTTTGGACAAAGGCAGAGGAACCCCAGAGGATACCAGAATAAGGATTTTGTAAACTGTGCAGATCACTTAAGGTGCTACAGATTACAACTGGTAGTCTTGATTTCATAGAGCATCTAGTTCCCATCCCAAAGTCTTTGTTTACAGAAGTAATATATAAAGTTTTAAATAAAAAAATTATAAGCTTCGAAGAATTCTGGTAGGTTTTGATACCAGTCTCAGTCACTTAAAGTAGTATCATATAGAGATCTCTGACTATGAATTCTATTTCTACATACTCCTTAATGGCAGAAATTCTCCTTCCTCATGTAAAATAGCAATACTGCGTGTATTTTAAAGAAATGCAGGGTAGTTATTCTTCAGCTTTCAATAAACACCCACAAAATCTCTGTGAATACTGCTATGCTGTAACAGAGTTTTTCAGTTCCAACCATTATTATATCATGCACCTCCAGAAGCTGAAAGTCTCTTGAAAGGATTACAACTTTTGATTACACTCTGTATATCTTTAATGTCCTTACTGCAGAGTTTTCTGATATGCTGCTTGTAAAATTACTGTTTTCATACCTACTTGGGGTAGAACCTAAGGAACAGTCAAGTATTTTCTCCACATCAAATTAATTTCTTAGACAAGGTTTCCTACAACAGCAGTCCAACACATTATTCCTCCTAATTAAAAAAAAAAACAAACAAAACTTCCAAAAAACCCAAATCCCAATCAACTGAGTGTGGATAAAAACTTTTCATGGCAAGCTTTATTAGGAGGGAATCCTCACATTCTCTACAGCAAAAATTGGAAGATTACGTAACAAAGGATTTACTAAGTGATTACGGGCACTGAACAGATGTCCTTCATAATGCTGAAGCCAATGACATTGCAGATCATTGAATGTGGAGATGAAAACAGGTTATTGTAACCCTATTTGTATTTTTTAGTGCACCTAGCAGGGAATGTCTTTTTAGCCTGCTCATAATATTAACTAAGTAACAGGTCACCACTTAAAATTCAGCAACAGATTTATCAAAGTAAATATGAACACATGGAAAACAGTATTTTCAAATAAAACATATAATGAAGCACTTAAAACATGTAATGCAACAACGTCATCATTTTAACATATCAGTAATCTGTTACTCAGATAATGACAAAAACATCTGAGAAGATACACGGATATCAGACTAGAAAATAAATACAAAAACTGATGAAGCAAGAAAGTCTTCTGAAATAAAGCTTACCTTTGAGCCATCCAGACTGATTATCCTGTAGACATTTCTTGTGCTGTCATAGAAATAGGACACAGTAACAGCATGCTTGCTGGTGGGAACCCAGTTCTTCTTAGTGTTTGGGTCAATCTGGAAGACGTGAGCTCGGGTGCTGAAGATGGGTTGTTCCCTGAAGGACGAAGAGTAAAAGTAATGAATTAATTTGCATGTAATATTGTTGCACACGAGTTATCTACCTGTTGAGCCCACTGGGATGTACACATTTCATTTTGTATGATAAACTTTTCCTAAGAGATTCTGTATGCGTTGCTGCATAGAGCAGATTAAGTGCATTAATACACATATGCAAGCAAAATGCAAGCCTTTCAAGGCAAAAATTGGCACCCAGCTGTACAGACAAAGACAGATCTCTCTGACAGATTCAGCCCTATCTCATCATCTACCCAGCCCTCACCCTCCACCTAACCCTTTAATATAACTGCCATTAATACATGTGTAACTTCATCTCATTACACTGCACACTGCAGAATGTGCATGACTTCAAACTCCAATGTTCTCAAAAATCTTTTAATACTCTGGTTATTCTAACCAATTTTAGGCCATGATTTGAAACTGAACTGGCTGATTCAATGCAATTACTCTAAAACTAACATTAATTAGGGCCAGGAACATGAGTTGTGAAACCCTCACTCTTCAGAGCTTCACACCTGAACATTTTCATAGCAACGCTAAATATATATAACATACATGGTTCAAAGTTAACTGCTTAGCAAATAAAATTATACAAGGTAAAAAACCCTACTGCATGTCAGAATTTACAACTTCTTTTCTCTGTGATCATTACCAGGACATACAGTATTGCACAGAAATCTAAAAATATTTTAGTATCACCATGATGCTAGTCAGTTTAAATTTAGCTACACTTTGGTGACAAAAAGATGGCTGTGTTCTTCATGGAATGTTGTTATCAAATCCCAAAGATTAACTTTTTAGTTTCTGGACTCTCTTGTTTTCTCCCATTTCCAGGATGTGAAGAAACATATCCTTTGTCCCTGTCCTCATTTCCCTTTAAGAGGTAAGTTTTAACACATTTTTCTGCCCAAAATCAAAGCAAAAGAAAAAATTAGGATTTTGGGTACTCATAGTCAAAGGGTTTTAATCTGGCCTCATTACAAAGGGGTACACACGAACCCTCAGAAATATCTCTACTGCTTGGCAGCAAGAGCAGCTGAGACCAGCTGCTTTCAGCAGCAGAATCATATCACTCAGCTGGGAGTTAAAGCTCTTTGAAGCTCATCTGCCAGAAGATGTGCTGTTCTTCTATGGTAGGTGTTCGACGAAGTGACAGAAAGTATACAGAACAGGCACAAGACAGCAAAACAGAGTTTTGGTAAAAGCTAAAGGAGAAGCAAGTCAGGCCAGGGGGATCAATGCACATACTAGTTCCCCATACTTATGTCAGTGTACCCTCAGCACCAATTCACCTTCTCCATCTAAATCACCTAGCTATATGAATTTGGGTAGCTGTTTTCCTGATCCCAATCCCTTGCACACAAACAAAGGTTATGCAAAGGTGACTTTTATAGTCCTTTCGTTTAACAGAATCTTTACACTATTTCCTATTGCTCTTCCAAATAGCTACAATTACTTCTTCAATCATACTTAAACTTCAGTTCTTATCTTCAATATTAAAAACATTTTGCATTTACCTCCCATTTAAGCATATCCAAATGTAATGTGATGCATATTACAACTATGCAACCAGTTCTTTAACTCTGGAAAGTGAAAGAGCCCATCAAAACAAAAATCTTAGAAGCCTGACAATTATTTGGATGAAGACTGACATTGAAAGGAGAAAATAAAAGCTCTGACCACATTAACTAAACAGATAAAAGAAGCGCTGAATCCGAACTGTTAATGTGTGGTTAATGAATACACATCTGACCAGCACCAGTACTGAGTTCTGTTGCAGTACAGTGTATCACACAACTGGTACTTCCAACATGCCACAGGTTAGAATTTTAGTATGTAAAAGGTAGGCGAAAACTACACAACTAAAGCAAGTGTGAGTGTCAGTAAAAGTCCGATTGTTCAGCCCTGAGTTGCTGCTCTCCTGCACTGTCAGCACAAAAATATTCCATAGTCCCAGCTAAACACCCTCAATTTGTTTGATGAGATGGCCTGCATATTCCTGCTGACTGCTCGGCAGTGTTGCTCAAAGACAAACCAGAGCACTTCACAGGGCACGTGTGTAGGTCTGGCACAGACGTTACAGTTAGGTATGGAACAGGAAAAATGAAGCTTACTTACACTTTTTTAATGGCTTCTGATCAAACTAGAGTTACAGTCTTTTCTTGCCATGTTTTAACTGAAACTACAGCTTTGCTGCATGACAAGCTGTCTACACTCTGTGGAAAAAGCATAGCTCCCTTCGTTAAAACTATAGATAAAACATGCTTTTGCCAGATTACAGGGGTAATGAGGATTTTTTTCTGACAAAGATGCTAAACTTCAGATGCCTCTAAAATTAGACTAACATTCTGACACTTGATGATGAATATTTGTAATGACTATTTCTTCAAACAAATGGAAGTTATGCACCTTATGTCTACAGGACTAAATGTGTTATAGAATCAGTCACTGATGTGCCACTGACGTCTTTCGAAGCTGCTGTACCTGTCTGTAGCAATGTACTATAGAGCTAAATTTTGCATTTGCTAGAACATTCAGAAACAAACAAAAGGTAATATATAAAACATACAAGATTTGTAACTTCAGCTAGCCAATCTTTACTCAGACTTCCACTATCCACACAGGACATGATGCCCTCCCAGTCTGGAAGTTTCACTTAATTCAGCTGAAATAATATTAGTTATAGGAGTATCAGTATTAGTTAAATAGGACAATAGTTTTCGTTTTGGCTTGATAAGTGCCCAAACAATAACACACATAAAAATTATATTGTATTTTATAATCTGTCCTTACACATATGCAAATTTTTAAATCTACTTTTGCCTATATAGAGCTGATAGGAAGAAGTGCTTTAAATAAGAAAAAACAACCTCTTAAAATACCCCCATCAGCTCCTTACTCTTCCCTCTCTTCCTCTTTTAGCATTCTCTTGCTGTTCTTTCATTACCAGAAAGTATTTAGTATTCCTTAAAGACACTAATAGGAACTAAGACAAGAACTCACCACTTATTACAAAGAGAAGTCATTCATTTTTCCAGAAATATCCTGATGCTGAACAAAAAGAAAAGAAACTAACAAGAATACCATAGTAACACAGTTTGACTATTAGAAATGTCTGCTCAGGCGTGGCAGAAACATTAAGGCTAATATGTTGCTGTTCCTAATTGGCTTAGACTGCAACTTTACAATGGTCAAAGACAGACGAAAAAGAAGTGCTAAGTCTGCCCAGACTTGAGTGGCAATGTGAGGACTAAAGAAGCATCAAAAGTACCGCTTAAGCAGGTAGAGTCACACCAGGTTTTTTCATCAATACAGAAATCCACTCACTGATGCATGATGTGATCAGTCCTAGGCGAGGCTTAGGAGAAAAGCCTGCGTCCTAATAGTTGAATGAACGGTGTCTTCGACCACTCTATCCATTTTAACCCATCCTTTTCAAAAAAATGCAGACACTGAATATAAGAACCTAATGTTTCATTTTTCTGTATGTCAGACTAATTAAGGCTTTCACAAAAGAAGCTTAAGTTAGCACAGAAGGTTAGAAAGAACTTTCCTTACTGATCTGTAACTAATACTTTTTTTTTCTAAAAAAAGTTTCTGTTCTTTGACGTGTCTGGTACTTCTAGATTGTGCCAACACTAGCACTGAAGACCTCCTTCCTCTTCTTTCTTCCCCCACAATGTGGTTTACCATGACTCCAAAGTTATTTTCGTTGCCATAATATCTACAACTTCTCAAGGCTGGGATTCTGTTGTTTTAGTTACTGTAAAAATAATAAGGCCACTGAAAAGAATTTGCCTCCCCTTAGGGTGTGTTAATGATGCTAAAAAAATTGCAAAATTACACACACACTCACACCCCTTCCCCCCTGCATACTGGGCTAAACTGACAGGGTTTTGGTAGGGAGGGTTCTGCACTGTGTGGGACAAGGCCAGGGACTGCTCTGCGCAGATACAGGAACAGAGCAGGACTGGGAATGGAGAAAAAAAAAGACGCAGGAGATGACATCCGAGCACGGGTTGGAGCAAAGCGCTGCCCAAACAGGAGCAGACAGCAGACACGGGAGCAGGTATAACACTGAGGGGACTGTGGCCCATGAAGGAATTTAGTCAGAAGAAAAAAAAAAAAAAAGGAGCCACCACAGATGCTGACCACCATTTTCTGAGGGCCACCTGTGGTGAGGGGATGGGAGACCAGGAAGGAGTTGGAGAGGTGTCCACAGGGAAGACGAGGTGTGTTTTCTGTGTTGATTTAACTGTTTGTCTTCGTCTTCACTGGCAATAAACTAAATTGAATTAAATTTCCTGATTCAAAATGGTTTTGACATTCCCTCCCTACCACAAACACAAAAAACAGACCTAAAACTTTATATAACAGCCTCTTCGATACGCAAAGTCTTCAAATACACTAAAAGTTTTAAATCTCTAGGGACCACCAGCAGGACAAAAGGGGATGAATAAGCAGGTCCAGTGTGATAGGGTCCTCCTACTCAGCTCAGCTTTGCTACCTCCGAAGAATTTATTGAGAAATGAAATCCATGAAAATTAATATTTATGTCCATCATTTCAGCAATTTCTATTTCCCCAGTATGGATCTTAAAAACTCCAAACTGTGTTATTCAGACTTAACTGGTTTTGATGCACATGGAGTCCACATACAAGACTGTTTTCAAGGCAAGTCCAACAAAATATGCCTTGGAAGTCCTTTTCATCATCTTTGCAAGCTGCAAACAGAGCAAGCTCCCACTCTTCAGATTTCAGTCTCAGAGTTTCAGAGGAAGATGATGCCTTGTGCATCCAAAACTAGGACAACATCCCTGTGCTCAGAGTTGGAGTACAGTCACGCTCCAAGTTCCCTACCCACAGCAGAGATCAGACAAAAAGCGTGCTGCCCTCAGCCCATTACAGCCACGGACCCTGCCACACAGCAGCCTGCAGGCTCAGCACACACGCTCTCGCAGTCCCAAGGACTGCAGACTCTCTCAGGCATCACATGCATGTTTTTGCAGGTGGTAATTACGCACATAGTGAGTTTTGAGCCTCTATAACATCTGTCATCCAAGGTAATCTCTCCTCCTATCAGTCAACATGAATCCCCTGCACCATCTATCAGGCATTTGCTGATTATCCTCGGATTTAGGATAGGACAAAGATCTTTTTGCTTTGTCAAAATGACAGCATACCAAGACTACAGCTTTCTTCCAGTGCCCTGCTACAGTGTTAAAAAAAACTCTCCCTAGCTTGTTTTTAAAGCTGTAGCAAGTTTTGTTACTCTAAGCAGCTTGAAGAGAGATCCCAGAAAAGAAATGATGGGAGTGATTAAAAGTGCAGCCATAGTCAAAACTAATTTGTCAACTATGTCATCCAAAAACGGCCAACAGTTTATCAGGAGTCTGAGTCAACAAGCCCTGAAAACACAATTCAAAACACCAGAAAATCAGAGCATTTTTAGGAATAAGGAAAATTCTGTGAAGTCTGTACACAGTAGCTTGTCAGACAGTATTGCATAACACTGGCTTCTTGTTGCATGGAAACTTTTGGGAAGTAACATCTTTTTCTGGATAGAAAGTGACTGACAACTGTTCTCTTGAAATAAAAATTAAAATTATACAGTACTTGAACAAAACTTGCTAAGCATACTTGTGAAAAGAGTACATCTTAAGATTTTGTATTCGGTATTACATACACACATACAACAACTTTAATGTCTCAAACCAAGCTTTGAGATAGTAAAAAAAGTGGAAGTTACAATCCAGCAACCAGATCAAAATCTCTCCCATACTACCACTGGTTTATCTAGTTTTACACTTACGTTCTTAGACCCGCTTTTGCTATTAAATTTTGGGTTTGAGTCAGGCCTACCCAAAGTCAGTTAGGTGCAAAGAATGTAGTTTTATACAAGCTAGGCTAAATTTGACACATACAAGTAGACAGAACTGTAACGAAGTCAGCAATTATGGACATTCACTATTAAATTTTGGGTTTGAGTCAGGCCTACCCAAAGTCAGCAAAAGCTTAAGAAGTTCCTCCTAAAAAGCTTGGCAAGTTTTCTGTATTCAGTTAGAAGTGAACACATATATGAGCTTATTTACCTATAAACTTCAATGGCTGACTTTAAAGAATATGTTCTATAGCTACATAATACTGGATATAGCAGTGACTTCAAGCTTTTCTCTAAGATGTTTTATTCCCATTTAACAGGAAGTTTTTAGCATTAGATCTTTAACCACTTCTGAGCTAGCATACCATCACAAATAACACCAGCAATTTTTCAGGACTTGAAGGGCGAAAAATGATCTAGAACCTTTCATTAAACCTATAAGGTTAAGTAAAAAATATATTTACCTTTGCCAGAAACCTCATTACATATTATACGTTAGATTTTCAAGAAGCTGAAGTTTTGACAACTGAAGTGCTTCAGCTTGAAATCAGGTATCACACAGTACTTAATGGACATAAGATACAGGAATTCAGAATAAAATCACTTAGTCATCTGCTCATATTTACATTTCTATGAAATTAGTGTTTTGTCATGGGTGATCAGGAGACAAAGCTTTGCTAATATGCCCACAAAAAAGGTGCCAGGCCTGCTGGCTTAATCAGCTTGGCCAGCTCCAACATTGCTTTTCCAAGGGTAAGTTGTACCCTATGTTTTTAACATTATTTTTATATATGTACAACAGCTATTCTGAGGCCCAGTATTGTCTACTTTTCAGAAGGAAAGGTTTAAACCCCAGGCCGTAAACTCTGCCACTTCCCCTCCACCTTTGTCCACACTGCAGAATCTGTACTTCTTCATCCGTGCTCTTTGGTCACTAGCTCTAGTCTTAAACGTGAACAAAGAAGTTTCAATGATGGTAGAAATACTGAACATGGTTTGAAGCAAATCCAATCCTGTGAAATTACAGACCAGACTTTGAAAATACTGCAGAATTATTCAAGCATTAGCTTTTTGAAGTTCCTTAGATGTCAAATAACTTTCAAAGATAATGACAACTCCACCACTGAATCAATGAAACAGCTTCTAACATATACAAGCAAAAGCATTGCTGGACTCCCCTCAAACCGCACTGCACAATGGTGACACTAATGTTAAATGGACTGAGTCATAGATGGGTTTAGAACTCAAACTGACTTCATAGCTTTAGTCCAGTGAATGGGAAAACAAAACACGCCCTAAGATACCGTCCAAGTTGTAAAAGCTGTTTACTACTGGAAATGATTCTGTGATGGGTTCATGTAAAAGTCCCTGGAAAACAGCGTATAGGGAAAGACTCCAGAGCATTGGTATTACTTTTAGTAAGGGCAGACAACAAGATAGAACAGAAATACCATGGTACCAATTCCAGTGGAAATGTGACAGACAACTTCATATTCATCCAATTTTACATCTGCATCATTTTGTGTCATCCTAAAGAGATAGCATATCACACAGTCTCACACTCTGTTCATTCAATAATGAGCTGTTGGTGATGATAGCAACCCCTTTTTCTCTTCTTTACCAAGTTTGGGTTTGGGTTTTTTTAACTATTTGCACAAATAGTTTTAATACAAATCGGTCTAAAACCAAACTCTAACTCACAACTGGACCTCCAGTGTCTAACAAGAGGGAACATCCACCTGAAACCTTCATTTTGGGGGAACATCTGATCCAAGAGATTCCTCTATGGCTATTAGGATTTGAGCTCTTGCTTCCTCAACAAGCACTCTTTATGACCTGGCTCTTTATTTTCACAAAAATCTCAGAAACCTATTATCTTTGAAATGTCAATGTCCCTACAAAGACTAGTTGAAATTTGAGAGCTATTCAGGGAGGAGGTGGAACAGTTGCACTGTATTTGCATACCTTAAAACCCTAGGCTTAGAAAAAACAAACACAAAACAAACAACAAAACTTCACCAAATTTTACTACCTGCTGAGAATTATATGCAAAACACATACGCATACAGCTAGGTGCAAAGAATGTAGTTTTATACAAGCTAGGCTAAATTTGACACATACAAGTAGACAGAACTGTAAAGAAGTCAGCAATTATGGACATTCACTAGTAGAAAAACTGCCTACTTACAACTATTTGTATCATTGAATAAAAGTTTCTATATGACACAGGAGGCAAGTCAGGAAAGCAGGTAACTTCAAAATGTAGGTCAGAAAACATTTCTGAAATCAATTCCTTCTGGTAACACTTTGGCACATCCACTGAAGTGGATGGCATCTTTATGAGCATGTAATCCTATAAAACAGTCCACTTGGGAAAAAATTACTCTGTATGTGCTAATCTCAAATAAATGCTCAGGAAGACCGTACACGAGACCTTCCAGAGGAGGAAAGCAGAGAAGAAAGGCAGAGGAGCACTCTACAAGCAGGCACTGTAAGACAGCTGCAGACAGCACCTAAAATTTACAGTCATCATATAAAAGCGCAAGAGCTAGGACCACCACACCTTGGGAAATAAGGCTTTTGCTATGAAACAAAACTAAAAGAACCCCAAACCAAAAAAAACCCCCCATAATTACAAAGAGCAATGAGAAAGTTAATTTCAACTCATTCCTCTTCTGGCTGAGATTCCCATTCATACAAGACCAGTGAAGGATAGTAGTTATGGATAAATTTTAGAATAGTAAAGAGCTGCTTCCACTGCACAGATTTAAAATTAACTGTAGCACAGCACAGAGATTACAGTATCACGAATTCAGTAACATCAACAGGATGGAAGCTGGCAGAGTTGCACAGCACAGGACAAACCAGTGTCCAGGCTCCCACTCTCCACAGAGGACAAGAAAAGCCAGGCACAATGAGTTTATTCTCAGGACAGTGGTGGCGGCAGGACAGGACACTGCCTGTGCCAGCAGACCCAAGCACAGGAGAATGGAGTGAGTTTTAGACCAGTACACAAGCGACCTGGCTTTGATCCGTCTCTCAGACCTACCTTCTTGCCTCATTGCAAGTCATTCATTTGACCTGATTAACTCTTCCTTGGCACCTTGCCTCTTAGAAAATACACTTTTTCAACCTATTTCACTGGCATCTGACTGACTGTGAAACTCTACAAACCATCAGGAATAGGGTCTCTTACACAGCTGTCCCCTAAATATTTGTCTCTGATACTCTTCTTTGTCCTTTGTGCCTTCAGGAATCTAACATTGCATTCATTTTGACATGCTCTTATCAGTGTTTTTACATACACACACATCTACCCTCCTCAAAGATATTACAAAGTGTGTTAATAACAAAAATGGTCACTAATTCAGCTAGCATACTTTGAGTACATCAAGCAAACAGATTCTGCCCTCGATATCTTGCATTAGGAACAACCCCCTTGCAGCCCTCCTGGCCCTCACCATATCATAAGGCCCAGAAAATGCAAAAGCGCTCAGACACTGAGAATTGTATTTTGTCTACCCCATCTTCACATGACTAACATCAGGTGGGGAGGGCTATAACATTTAAAGTTAAAATTCATGAGACTGATGGAATGCATTATATTGGTAGGTCAATGTTAACTTCACTGCATGACAGATGTTTTAAATTTTTTCTTTTCTTAACTTCCAGAGAAAATTTGAGATATCAGTAGAGAAGACTAAAGTGAATTCTCTAGTTGCATTACTGTTTCTCCGAATACAGTGAAAATCTGAATTACAGTGTCCGCTCATTTTCCTCCAAACAAGCAATGGGTTGTACTCATCCATGATACAGTGAAATCAGATGGGTCTTACTAGATACGCTTAATGTCTACATCAACAGCAAAAACTCTTGTTTTGCTTTCTCACAAATTGGAGAAAGCAAAAACTGAAACATGAGCATTTACACACATTCCTCAGAGAAAGAACAGGACATGGTGCACAGGATTCTGCAGTAAAATTCAGCTTACTTGTGAGTCACAATCGCACCTGTAGCTCAGGCATTTCATCCTGCTGTCTAATTAGTATCTCACAAGTTGTTTGTCCTTGCCATGCCGAACCTCTGTTAGAAGTCTGCCTCCTAACTGCACAGAACAGCTTGCAGTCTAGCAGTGATTCTTTCTGTGGCTCCCAAGACAGTAAAGGCATTCCTGCTGAGCTCTAACAAGCAGAGTCAACATGCACTCGAAGTCCTGATCAAAACAGAACACACTTAATTTCATCTGTCAGTTAAGATGCAAATTCCTATATTCAGAATAAAATAGACAGTACTTAAAATTAAGGCTTACATTCTAAAGCAAGGGAAAAAACCCAACAAAACCCTTATATTTTTGGTATAATGTCAGTGAACGTGGACCTGCTTGCGCTAAAGAGTAAAAAAAGGCACCTGGAAGATATATATAGTGTAATGTTAAACTGATTTTTAAAAAAAAGGAAGAAATAGATAAACATTGGATTTGCTTTCACTTCTATAATTACATGGGCTTTAAGAAATGCCTGTTCTCCAGTGCTCCCAGCTATTACATGCTGCTCAAGTTCTGGAGGTAGGCAAACAGACAAAATGTTACAGGAAACATCCACACCAAGAATTTATCACTGACTATGAAAGTTCCTCCAACAGTTGCATGAAGGTCCATCTCTCTAAGGTTTTCCATTTCTGTCCTTCCACCTAACCTGTAAAAGTTCATTTTCATACCATGAATCACATGAGAGCTTTGGGAGTCAGATGAGATAACAAGAAGTGCATTAACTAGGACAAGTACTCAGTTTTATCTTCATGTGTTTCACTTCAGTTCATCAAGTTATTCCAGGGATACAGGCATCTTCAGAATTTTTCTAGGTCCCTAAGTGATTATTCCGCTAAATCATGCAAGTGAGTGGACAAGGGTACCTCTGAATCAACTTCTACCTTAAACTTGTTTTTAAACTATGAGATTGGAGAGAACTAATCATCAGCTTTTAACAATGTAAGAGCAGCTCAACTAAGTTAGGTTGAATTTTAGGATAGATATTTACCTATAGTGAAAATACTAAGTAATTGTGATAGCAAAAATGGATCCAAAGTTATAGTTTATTCCCACATTTTACTCTGTCCAAAAATTATTGTCAAGGAAGTCAAGAGAGCAGTTCTTCTGTCTTTACAACTAGACAATTACATTTAAGATTTATAGCTGTCTTCCACACCCAGTCACTGAAAGTGTTAACCAGAAGCAAACAAAAAAACAACCTGATGTCATGTTCCATGAACAAAGAACCCTGGAACTACAGGCTAATGAGCCATTTCTGAAAGCAGTCTAGATGTTAACATTCTTGCAACAGCCCTTACATACAGTAAACTAAGCTAAGCTGCATATGGAAAAAGAAACAGAGAGGCAATGGTCTAAAAACACTCATCTCTCTCCATTCTACAGCATGGAAAAGCAACTTTGCCACATTTGCCACACAAACAGAAATGAGAGGAATGAAGCCTACAGAGCAATACATTGCAAAGGAAGAAATAATGTCATTCGTACCTGTTAGGATAAAAAGTTCAGAAAGGTCCAAAAGCAATTGACAACCAGGTGGGTTTTTTTAATTCCCCTAGTTCCTTGATAATCTGTTTATAGATGCAATCTTTCCTTTGCAATCTACATCTAAAATCTCCCGTGCAACGGAGTTGTGTGTCAGTCAGATTAACAGAACTCATGCAAATATTTTAGGGGAGAACATAAAGAACTTAACTATTCAGCTTGAACTTCTACTGTTACAGAGACAGTGTAAGTGACAGTGTAAGAGACAGTGTAAGTGTAAAGTGTTGCAGAGCACTTTAACACACAGTCATACAAGTAAGTTACAGATTCCTGCCCTCTGCACCACCAGTTTTCTTGAGTTTAAATAAATAGGCATTTTCTAGACATGGTCCTCAGGGACAGCATCTATAGTCTTCAGAGCCATTACAAGACCCACAGCTTTAAAGAAAAAAAAAAGAAAAGAAAGAAAATCCCTCTACCAGCATAATAAGCACAGCTCTCCAAAACAGAAGCAGAGAGGGTGAGAGCACAAAGTTGCTTTGGGATCCAGAGACACCACTGGTGAGGCAGGACTCTGTGCTCTGCTTTACAAGCAGGCCCAGCGCTTGCCTTTCCAGGGGCATGGAGGAGGAGGAGGAAGGCTCCAGATGGGACATGATTTTCAGTCTACTGCAATTTCTAGAATGCAAGCCTATTACCATCTGGCGTATTTTCCCTGTTATGTTTCACAGACACCCTCATATTAGTTCATGGACTCTTTGAGATCTAAAGTTCAGTAGTTACCTCTGAAGAACAATTATCAGTTTGTGAGAAGGGCTGTTAATGCCACTCACAAATGACTAATTAGACCAATTGATGCTGACTGAACAAGGTGAGAATTAAGCCAAATCAGACAGGGTAACTTAGGTGCTGCTGCTGAGGCACAGATGGGGAAAAACAGCAGCCTGCAAGCACCTGAAGACTCCTTGATGTTAATCATATGTTTGCTGGGACATAAAGGTCATGTGACAGCAGTGGCAGAAGTGCCATGCAGAGTACCACATTCAAACAATCAACAGACTGAAAATCCTTGCTTTGAACCAACATGAAAGCACAAGACTGTCCATAAGTCAACACCTCCTATTCTAAAGTTTGGTTAGATCATTTTAGTTGCTGTAATGAAATCCTTGAGCAGCATTGACAAGTGTCCCTGTGCACAGCTAGCACAGCAAGAAGGAACCAAGAACAGAGGGCTGGCACTAGGACATGCAGTCACACAGAGCACTGAAATAACTGAGTGGCAATCCTACATTAGCTTAAGTTCCATAAAACACAGCAGAGTTCAAAAACAAAGTAAATGCAGTATTTTCTAAGGTGACATTCAGTGTGAATTTATGCGCTTCATCAAGTCTCATCATTGCCTATGACAAGAATTTCTGTCCCGATGGCTGTATTTCACAGGTATGAGGCAACAGAGATAAAGCTGGGGCATTTGACCACAGAGACATATCAGAATTTTGGAACCTAAAAAGGAATAAAGTGAAGACAGAATCACAGAATCAATTCATCATGTGTTTCCACTGAGATAATCACCAATTATATGGTAAACAGTGGTAGTATTTAAAAATGAGTGGGTTTAGATGCTGTTAAGTTTAACTGCTGTTTTTCCACTCATATTTGACTTTGAGAGACAACACTCAACTAATACTGGTCACAATTTTGCTGTTCTAAAGATTATCTCTCTCAGCAACTTATGCACAACAGAAAAACAAAGGAATACATATCTTCCTTTGTTATTGCAAGACACTTGGAATTTGTCTTGAACCTATTTCTGTAGCAAAATACGGTTTCATCACTTGGTACCACAATCTTTAGCAATTCCTCCTTGTAATGCTTCTTACCAATTTTTTTCCAGTATCCTTGTTATTGGCTTTAAACTTCCATTTTGCTTCCTTGTAGGTCTTCATACAGAAATGATCACACCTCCTTACTACTCCTCACCCCATCAACCAGGTCTGCCTCACCTTTTCCCGCACCTCCAAGTTACCAATTTGGACATGGCTTCTGCATGTGAATATGCTTTTTACTTTAGTGGGCCTGGCACTTGCCTTTCTTTTATTTCCAGCCTAAAACCCACAAACTCCTTATTCAACATTAAGAAGTTGTCAATTAACAGTCATTTCTGAGAGCTTTTACACTTAACCCTCAGAAATAAACACCCTGAAATAAATCATTAGCACAACCTGCACGCTGAGTGCAGATACCGCAAAGTTGAAGTCATGGTTCCATCAGCATCAGTGAAAGTATAAGAACTTACATATGAAGTGAGCAGAATGAATCAGGCTGAATAAACATGCCTTTCATCACTATCACCATCAACTGATCTTCAAACAATTCGCAGTCCCATCCAGACTGTTACAGCTGCATGCTAAGTTTCAAAGAAGAATCACTGGTGCACAACACGAGAATTGGATTATTTCATTTGTATCAAGGAACTGAATTAAACTCCTAGAAAGGTAAACAAATTAATTTTATATTCATAAGTAACAAATCAATTTGAATCATCCCACTGAGCACCGCAGGAACTATAAAGCCTCTTTAATTCACTTTGAGCATGCCATTACTATGCCAGCAAGTCCCTCCCTTCCAATAACTTACAGCCTAGTAAACATTACTGAATTTTGGAAGCAGTGGTTGCATCTTTATTGAGCTGTAACTGGAAGTGACAGATCTCAGTTCCCATGATTGTTCACACCACAGATATAACAAACACGTTCTGAGACTTCTCCTAAAGCAGGACACCTGAGTACTGTTCCCCCAGTGACATGCCTTGCACTGTCAGGCAGCTTCCCACCGTAATGGTGAGATTCACAACAAGCATAAAAGGCACAATCTGGTTTTAAATATAGCAGTACAACCACATGCTGTATACGGAGCAAACTGCAGTCTGCTACAGAGGCCGACATGGGAACAGCCACACAGGTCTGCACAGTAAATGTCAGCCAAGGGACTGTGCCAAGTGCTGTGACGTGGGGATGGGCCCCAACAGCTGAAGAGGAACGGCCATACCTGGACTTGGCTGTCTCACGGATGAGCAGCTCATAGGGAAGACAACTGTGCTGGAAACACAAGGCTGCATCAGTACTACCCTTGGGTATTGCTATCCAAACAATGTAAAGAAACATTTCTTCACTGACGGCTCACGCGCTTGCTTTCTGTGTGCTGGTGGAGGCTGGCAAAGGCAAAGTATTATGTGTTAGTTGTACTGGAACTAAATTACCAACCACTGTGCAAAGCATACTTCAAAATGTAGCTTCTATTTCAGAAAGGCATCTCCATTGACTGTAGTTCTAACCCCAAGATAGCAGGCAGGTACCAGGGCTTTACCCAGATGGAAGTTACTTTCCTTGTTGGAAGTGTAATTAAAACAAAAAAATCAGATCTCATGAAACTGCTCAGCATTTGGACAAACTAAGCAACAAAATGCACACCATAAAGTCTGTGCACAAGTGCTGGCTGAAATGCCTGTGTGACAGAAAAAAAAAATATGGAATTTTCTTATGTATTTTACATGGAATTGCCTACATTAGAGATCTACAGTTCAATAAAGTATTCAAGCAACAAATATGTGCTACTACAGTTAGGAAGTGTCTAATCAAAGACCAGGAACAAGTGCTTGTTACAAGCTAGTTAGTTATTTCATTATGACCTTTTTTTATGCACAGGAACGATCTTCCTTACACTCTACCTCAACGAACTGACAGGGTTCAATGCCTTCAAAACCTACACATGAACCCAGAACTAGAAAAGCCTCCCTCATCCACTCCTTCGCATAAATATCAGAATAGATATTAAACATAAGAAGCCAAGCCCTAGTGTTTCTGTATCCATGAAATAAACAGTGGCCAGAAACGAGCAGGTTTATTAGTTACTTACAGAACACTTGCATCACAAAGTCAGTTTTAAAAAAAGCTGTATTAAAAAAATTTTACTCATGTATGCTAAACGTGGTATAGTCTTCCCAAACTGGAGTACTTAGGTGCTCATATGTTTATTTCCAAAAGAGGCTTAACCGAAGCATCAAATGCAAGCCCATGTAGCAGAAACTGCCATTTCCCACTCTGTAACAGGTTGTGTGTTTAGAAACAAAATACATACTACGATATACCACTGCTTAACCTAGTAAACAGAATGCCATGAAGTACTAATAACATCCTTAATTGCAAAAAAGATCTCATTGTCTACAACCAAATGAAGAGGAACAGTTCTTCAGGAATATTAACAGCATACACATAAGACAAGATGATTTAAAGTAAAATTTCGTATCTGTCAGGTGAAGTTTAAAATATAATTTTTAATCATCACTTAATTGGCTCTGTGTGAAGTTTGATCACGACCACTAATTTCCCAAACCTCTAACATACCAGCATACCAGTTCATAAGCATAACAGTATCTGAAACCAGAATCCTTGCCTTTTTCCCTTTTCACAACAGCCTTCATTAAGGTGTAAGTGACATAAGCAGGTCACCATGACTGTCAAGTTTCAACAAAGAAGGTTAATTGCTATTGTGCCACTCTGGCTACAGATATTTCTTGTTCAATACAAGCTTCTCATAGAAGAACATTAGATGCATTTTTCAAATGTGAAAGACCAAATTTCACTTTGTGATCGCAACCAGCAATGCTAATCGGAAACTGTGCATTATCATCAAGTTCTCAACCGCAGCACACAGTTATGTACTTTGCTGCAAAACAACTACTCATATGAGGCAGCATTCAGTGATCTAGTTTTCCAAAAATCAGTTAATTTACCCACAGTCTGAAATTAACATTCTATCCCTCCCAGTATTTCTCCTCTACACTGAGGAAGCTAGCAGGACTTGCACAGGTTGAAGACAAAAGTATGTATCTTAATAACAGGGTAGATTCCACCCATATTCTTCCTGAGGGATTTCAGAAAAGTACTGTCATACACAAGTTGCAGGATCATCAAGCCAGCGATTTTTAAGGTCTAAATAGACCCATTAGGATTTGTCCAGAGGCATACAGGACACCAAATCAAACCTCTGTTCCAGGTACATAAATAGCATTTTCCAAGGTTGCAGAACTGTTTGAATAGCTGGCTTTTGTAAAAGACTTTGAACTTGAACATGGTGTGGACAGATAATATTCTTCCTTGACAGAATCCTCCCACCAGGGTGTTCAGCTATTCTTTCCCAAATGATTCCAGAAACATATGCAACACCCTACACATGTTGCTTTAAGTGACAACAAAGTCCTCTGAGTCAGCAAAGTGTTGAGTTTTACAAAAACAATAGCCAGTGGCAGAAATAGCAAGACAAGAAGGCAAGCAAGAAGGTGTAACAGAAGGTAACTTTTATAAGATCTAGACTTGGGACCTATCTGTAAAGGCTGCATTAGTGCAACTGATTGGCAGAGTACCATGTCCACCTCTGCGCACTCAAGAGCAGCACTATTTTTTACATCTAGGATTTAAGGTTGTTACTAAGGAGCAGAAGAGAATTACTCTATTTTCATGCTAAGTAAAATTGTTCTTTGTAAGAACTGGGGAAGTAGCAGACTGTTTTCCTTTGTCTAAGAACTTTGCTCTAGAATAATATTAATGCTCAAATCCTGCTAACAACAAAAAGTCACAGATATTATAGAAAAGGCCCCTATAATGCCCTTCAACCCATCCCAGTAACAGAACTATTCTAGCTTTTGCTCCAACCTAATTTTAAAAATTCATAATTAATGTGGACAAAAAGGGAGGATTTTTTTTTTAAATATGTACCTCACATTTAAGGCCACCAAATACATAATTACCACCAAAAACCACCTCAGATTTTGAGTGGCCCACTAAGTTCTGTTGTAAGAGACATGGGCAGCATTTGCATTCAGATGTCAGATAACTTAGGGAATCTAGAGTCTAGCACTTCACAGAAATCCCATCAAAATGGATCACTATTTAACCATGTGTTTCAGCACCTGTGTCTTTTTTCAGAAACTTCTCAAAGATCGTGGGAGTTTTATTATTGTGCATAGGTAGATATGCTGCCATCTGAGCTGTGCAGTGCTTCCAAAGAACCAAGCCTACACAGGACCCAAATCAGAAGGATACCACCTATTACCAAGCACTGCCAATCATCTCCTGGCAAGAAAACCATTCCTACGTACATCTAGATGCAGAGAGCTCTGGAAGCCTGGGTATTAGGCTGGCTAAAGCAGAGGGAAATCCTTCTATGTTCTGTAAAAGAGTAAGAACAAATATTGACTTTGGACAGTCATATTCTTGGATGTCGCAAAAGCACTTGGAAATCAGCATCCAGAAGATGAAAGTAAGTTAATCCACGTTAAATTGTTCCTGTTTAATTGCAGGTTCACTATTCTAGTCACACACAAGTCAGTGAAAAATACGGCCAGTGCAAAAGCACAAGTGTTCCAGTTTCAAAGTCAATTGGCCAAATAGCTGCTGATGACCTCAGTTACTGCATGCAATGATTTGACAACAGAGCTACGCGGCATATATTGTTCCATGTGCTTGTTTCTGTTGGCATGGAAAACACTTCATATCCCAAGAAGCCCTGACATGGCTGCACACTCCACAGTAAGTCATGTGTTGGAGAAAACATTGGTTTCTCCAATATCACACAATACATTCTTTTAGATTTCTGTACAGACAAGCCAGGGCTAGAAGACTGTTGGAAATGAACAGCCACAAGAAGTAGGAACTGCAAGAATACATGTCAAAGATAAATTATTTCACCAACACTTCACTGTAAAGTGTTGATCATTTAAAGCTCATTCTTCAGTTTTCAAAATTCAAGGAAGATCTCATTATATGTCCTGTTACAAGAATAGCTTCAAGATTAACTGTGGATTCAAGACTATAGCATACTATTTACAGAATAAGTAATTTAAAAGCATTTTAAAACCCCAAATTCGAAACCCCGGCAATATTATCTATTATATTTACTATGCAAGACACTATCAAAAGCAGAAAAAATGCCATTTCTCAACAAGCTGAGACTCAAGCTAGCTAGTGGACAGTCTCAAAACAACCCTTCCAGACTTCAGCTTCAGAACTGAGGAGAAAACTCTGACAGGGGTAGCTCTGATTCTGAATCTTTTGGAACGCTTCCCACCAGAATAAATAGACACTGCTGTAGCAAAAGGTAGGTCTATCCCACCTGCAATGACACTCCCCTTGTGCCAACCCCTGCAGTTGCGCAGCCATGCAGTCAGCTAAGGCAGAGTACTGATGTGGCTCACTGCACAAATGTTTGTGCTGCAGTAGACAAAAGGAAAAAGCAGCCTCCGTCTTCCATTGTTCCCACTTCTTGGTGGAAAGCTCAGTGAAAACTTAACGATCAAGATGCTGACAAAGAATACAGCCACAAAGATGGACAAAACAGTGCCTGTGAATCATTTGCCTGTACATGAAGGAATAACAAAAACCTGAGAGGAACCATGTATTTCACGTTCTTCCCTCTTTATTCAGATAAAAGCCATTAGTGAAAACAAGTGATGCAGACTCCTTAAGTCAGCTAACTTGACACCTGTAGCTAAAAAAAAAAAAACCCACCCACCAAAATCCATGAGTAGATACAGGAAATATACGCTTGTATCTGACAATCCAGCATCACCTATTGCATGTTTAAAGAGTGTCTCCCTAGACTAATTTTTTTTATGATGACTGGCATTCACCACCGCTTGCCACCAGAGAAGCGTGTCAGAATGCAGTGTGTTGCCAGAAGCATATTTGTGATGTAGTTCCAGAAAACCTATACAGTATTCAAACACAGTTCCATTACTTTGCAGACTGGAGCAGACAACATTAATACCACTGCTAGGGCTCTTCTGTAGACACAACAGAACCCAACACCATGTGGTGCAGAGCCCAGGTGGAATAAAACCACAGCTCCTTCTAGCCTCCTCTCCCCTCTAATCTCCCTCTCCTGAACACACTACTAATTTTGGTGGATGACACAAGGCCCAGTCTTGGAAAAAACAAAAACTAAAACAGTCACAACAGAATGGGGAAAAGAAACCTATTATCAAAATTAGACCTAAAAGTGGATTTTTCATAGTGCAATGCTTCCACACCCACTGCACCTTACCTTTAAGGCTGAATACATCTGAAAAAGCCTTGCAGGGAGAACAGCACAAAATCCTGAACTAGAAGGCATGCTCTTGCAAACTTTTTTTACAGAAGGCTTTCACCTAAGTAGGGCTTTTAAACACACACTTCGACCTGACATGGCATCTTTGGGGAAAAAAAAGAAAAAAAAAAAAAACAAAAAAAAGGGAGATGGACATTTTTGTCTTTAGATAATACAGAATATTTTGTCCCTTTGTTCATTGTTGCAGTTTCCTGTTACTAAGACTATAACCACACATATGGGGAGGCCTGAGATTTTTCCCCAGTGCAGGACTGTCTCAGATCCAAAGGGCAGATTGTTAAAACACAACCACACTTTATTTCTGTGTGCACATATATACGCATATTCACATGAGTTCCGTTCCAGGTCTGGTCTCAACCTCATTGGGTATCTCTAGACCACACCCGCTTCCTTGCCTCTTAAAACTATAACTTCTGGACTAGAAGAGACAGCAGTTCTTGGGAATCACTTTAGGCCTCAACAGTTTCAAAATTAAAGATACCTAAAAGAGTAGAAGAACTAAGTTTCTAATCTTTATGAAGTGTTCGCATTTCTTAGATGGTCACTGATCTGGAATACACTGGAAACCACAGGCTCAGCTAAAATGATGTCCCAGGCACCTATACCAATGAGAAACTATGAGTACATTAGCGTTACATCATGAGCTAATGCTCTTCTCTTTCTAGTCCACTAACGCATAGACATAGATTTGGAAAGCTGTGATTTAAAGGGTAATCAGCTAACAGCTTTAAATCAAATTACAGTCTTATGAGACAATCATAAAGAATAAATGTTTCCCAACAAAATTCCCATAAAAGTGATAGCTGGTATTTCATAGAATCATAGAATCATAGAAAGTTTTGGGTCAGAAGGGACCCCTAGAGGTCATCTAGTCCCACCCCACTGCAGCGAGCAGGGACACCGCTAACTAGATCAGGTTGCTCAGAGTCTTTGTCACCCAGCTAGAGAAAGGAAACTTAAAAGTTTAAGGACAAGACTGTGGTTTGGAAACACGTAAAAAAGCAAGTCACCAGGCAGCAAACCAAAAGCAAATTCCACAGCAAGACTTGTCTATCCCATATGTTCAAACAGTATAGACTTTCACAGAATTTTAGATTTTAAAGCTTCAAATGGGATTTGTAAAAATTATTACATCCTACAGTTCAGAATTAGCCCTACAGCTACAGTATTCTCTCTTCGAAATGGGACCCTGCATCCTGAGTGCTTTAAACAAATGCATTTGACTAACTTCCCATCCTTCAAAAAGGGTAAGAACTAGGAGTGGATCAATCAGCAACAGATATTTTCCCAACTACCAAAAATTAAAATAAAATACTTCTTTCTAGGCAACTAGAATGCTAATAAATACATTCTAAAACACTCACCTTTCACAATATTCTCCAGCCAACTTAAGAACCCTAGAATTCTAATTCTGCCATTTCAAACTGACACATATTATAACCACCTTTATGAAGATAACATACTAAATATAGTCCAACAAAACTGAAGAGAAGCTGAAGTCTTTATAAAGACACCTCGATTAACGTGACATGACAGAGACAAGCACATCTGACAGAAGCCTTTACCTTGTAATTCCTTATCATTCAGCAAGAGAGAAGGGAAAAGCTAGTAAGATAAATCTGGATACTTGTCCACAGCACAGAAGGCCATAAAGGAAAGTAGCTATAGAGAGACTACTCATTAATAAACCAGGAATTAATCCACAAATAAATGGTTATATCACTCAACAGTGACTACTGATGAGAACTTGTCTTTATGCAACAGGGATGAGGAACTAGGAGAGGAGAGGGAGACTGGCAGGTAGAGAAGCTGGAGTGGACATCCAATGTGCCTGGCCTATACAATCCCCAGGGCTTGATCTGTTCACCTGCTCCTATGAGACGAGAGACACCCACAGATATACAGGACACAGCACTAAGACGAGAGTCTCTTGAACTACTGCACCTTATAGACCACTCTCTAGCTTCAAGTTTCTCAAACCAAGTATTTACTAGCAGCACTGGCCCAGGTACCAGCCAGTTCTTCACTGTAACACACGAGACTAAGAAAGCCACTGCTGGTTTGGCAAGTTAATTCCTCTCCCCCATCTCAAGTTTTCTGTGTTCTGACCATTGGAACAGGTAAGCTCTCTACCAGCCAGGTACTACAAGCTCCGTATACAAGTTTACACAGAATAGCAGTACGCAATGAATACCAAGTCTAGTACATACACCCTTGTGTGGCCAGGTACATGGATTATCAACTGTTTCATGGCGTGCCTCTAGAGCACTCAATTTTAAGGCCTTACTAGAGTATCAGAAAACTACTTTTAAAACTGCAGTGTTAAGAGTCCAGTATACATTGGTCTAGAAATATTCGAAAATCCATGGGCAACTGCATTTATATACTAATACAGAATGGCTACTGAATCGAGACCTCTGCTCTGAACACTAATAAATGTCTCATACTTAACCACAGATGCACAGTTGGTGTTGGCCCTGGCTTGGATGTGCTCGCTCGCATTTAGAGAGCAGAGAGCCTGCCCGTAACACATACACCCACTTCTGGTTTTGTCCACCTTGTTAGAAGATGGTCTGCAAAGGCACTCTGTATTGCCATACCCCAATGCGTACTGTCCTAAGAGTATCCAAAGTCTTTGCCAGCAAGTTTTGTCTTCTTGACCTCAATGTGCCATGACAGTACTCATCACACCAACAACTTCAGTATTTAGGATTATTTCAACTCCCTCTACAGATATGGATTTGTATTGTTTGTTAAGAAGCTACAACACTAAAACATCAGCAGTACTGGAGTCGATGAAATGGGGGAGTCTCTTCTATGTTTAAGTCAGGGTTTTGTTTTCAGAAATGCTCAGTTTAAATCTGGAGAACGAATTTTCACTCCTCTTCCAACAGTTCTCTGTATTTGTAACATGATACACTTAACTGACATATCTACAAACACAATACTGATTTTAATAAATGAGATGTTTTTCATTATTTGAATTTAAAAAGCTACATAATTCTGCATCTGCATAGCAGTTTCAAGAATATAGCCCAAACACATTACAGTATCCTTTAGCCTTTTGGCTAAATTGTTTTTGAAGCACATTATCACTTTCTGGAATACGTAGATAGCCGCAAGCTTGGGTTTATTCTGTTTGGGTCTAGTTTGGTTTTGTTTTAAATGGAAGGGAAGACAACAGGAAAATAGAAGCTGGCCTAAGAAGTCATTCCTTCCTACATCTTGTACTGTGAACCCCAGTGACTAGGACAAAGACAAGGATGCAGCTGTTGCCAACCCACACGCTAGGAAGTTAATAAACTGGAGAAATTCAAGTGTCCTTAACAGCTTGGGGAAAGAGACACTTCTAACTTCCGTACTAACATAACAATTTCACATTCAGATTCCCAAATGACCAAAATACAAAGGACCTGATCTGTAGCTTTTATACTCTGAACCATGTCTTAAAGTCTTAAGAAAACCGGCACCTTGTCAACGCATCAACAGCCTGCCTCCACCTTGCAGTTAGCCAGATCGCACCAGGTTTCTGTTGCTCTCGAACATGGATGGGTTTCCATTCCACTGAGAGGCTGTCAGGCAAGCGTGGCCATAGCAATTATTTTTTCATCATCCCGCTATACAAATTACTCAGGATGCGCCCGTGGGAAGTTTTCACAGGTATCTACGTCACTTCTCTGCCCCCTAATTCATCTGTGATCGGAATACAGATTTTATTCCTCCCCGCTGCCTTAACGCCTCAGGTGCACCCGGGGACCTGGCTGCAGAGCAGGTTCCCTCAGAGCCTCCCTCCCTCCCTCCGCCGGGAGATTCACGCGTCGCTCCGCACCCTCCGCGGAGGAGTGCAACCGAACCGCGGCCGCCCCGAAGTTTCGCCCCGCCACGCCGCGCTGAGCGCGGTCCTTCTCGCGACGGACCGTCCCCTCGGCGACCCGCAGACCGCCGCCGCCCGCCCCGGGGCCGATGCGGAGCGCCCGCCGCCGCTCGCCTCCAGCCGCCTCCACCACCACCTCCTCCCCTGCCCGCCCC
>Ga0065711_1028725_pt1 | contig 39526 bp, 15 predicted proteins | sample Hoacrofraction12_FD_59098 | JGI IMG/M metagenome (GOLD analysis project Ga0065711, IMG submission 59098) | Hoatzin crop microbial communities from Cojedes, Venezuela - Epithelial fraction 12 v2 (version 2) | ecosystem: Host-associated > Birds > Digestive system > Esophagus > Crop | place... | reverse complement strand
TAAGGAAGAAATTCTTTACAATGAGGGTTGTGAAACACTGGAACGGGTTGCCCAGAGAGGTAGTGGAGGCCCCATCCCTGGAAACGTTCAAGACCAGGTTGGACAGGGCTCTGAGCAACCTGATCTAGTTGGCGGTGTCCCTGCTCGCTGCAGGGGGGTTGGACTAGATGACCTCTAGGGGTCCCTTCCGACCCAAAACTTTCTATGATTCTATGATTGTTTCGGAAATTAGCTCTAATATTTCCAGTTTTAATAATAGGGGCAACAGGTTTAATAATAACAAGGGAATGAGAGCAGAAGAATACACTTACCGTGGCTTCTTTTAATCTTCTGAAATCTATGTGCAGGTATGCATTTATTCCATTGTATGCACCAGGCAGGGTTATTCCATGTATTAACAAGACAAATAATACAACATAAGGCAAAGTGGCCGTTATCCAAACAACCTGCAGACAACAGAGATCCCAAAGGTTAATCAGCTGTTACAGAAGACTGAAGAATGTGTGAAAAATACAGCTGGCATTTCTTGGTTTTGTCCATTCAGTTTGATGGAGAAGCTCTTTATAGGATATCTTGGGGGAAAATGCTGTTATGTGTCATGAATCTTTACATATGTATGTTTACAGATACCAGCAGGAGACAGTTTTGACAAACAGAAGACTTGGAGTGCTTGTACATTACCAGTGTGTGTTAGACTGCTGATTAGGTGTTCAGCTGCATATTCATTTAGTGAACAAGTACAGTCATTGCCTGATGTTAGGCGATACTTTCATGAAAATGGACAAAAAACTCTCAGATGTCTCCAACCCTAGAATTTCTGTCGAGGTGTTTTCTGAGGGATGTCAAAGAGTAATTTCAAATTACTTTCATCAGGTATTTCTCTCATCATGATATTTTATATAATAAAACCAAAGCATCTTAAACCATCAAACGTTAGTACATTTGGCTAAGACTGGGAGGCATATTTAAGACAATTTAAAGTCTTTAAAAATATTTTCTGGGTGAGACTACTAATGCTGAATTGAAAATAATATGCTAATAAAATTTCCAGTTGGAACATCACTCAAGCAAAGCTTGTAAATAAAATAAAGGCTGAATCTGGATTGTGTATTTCCACTGTACACAGGCCTCTCACATGATTTGGTTCTCAAGGATCCCTCAGAAGCAGTGATTTAGTCTCTTGCTTTCTAAAATTAGGGGACTTCTTAAGGGAGACAAATAATGTAGTTGAGATGGAAGGACAATATTAGCTCTACCTTTCCTGAAGTCTTCACGCCTTTCCACAGACTAAAGAATAGAATGATTACCACCACCAAGAGGCAGAGGGAAAGTTGCCAGCGAGGCAAACCAAGGTCATGGATTCCACGGCTTTCATGCAGGTGCAGAAGTCCTCGCCTACATACCAGATACACAGAAACAAAGTGAAGTCACTGGGTGAAAAGGTTTTTACATATCTCATCCTGCAGGCAGCAGAAATGGATGCTGCACTACAGCAGTAGCTGCCCTACTGACATGGCTAGCAGTTAGTGAAATCTGTTTTGTGAAGCCATGTATTGTACTTCTTCCCACAATGCCTTTTGCTCTCACTGGCCCATCCGTATCTAGCACCACAGTGCCGTAATGGTAGCACTCTTCTCTCCTTCACTGGAAGTGTTTTGGGGATTTGGAAGTGTCATTCATTGATTCTTGCTTGAATACTGAACAGAAGCCAGAGAATGTCCATCCTTGGAGATTTTAAAACTTGGCCAGTAAAGACCTTGAGCAGACTGATTTACTTTTGAAGTTAGTCTTGCTTTGGGTAAGGAGTTGTGTTAGATGACATAAAGAGATGTCTTTCAACCTAAATTATTTTGTGATTCTAGATAAGCAAACAGCTGTCTTCCTGCAACTTGGGCAGTTCCAAAGTTACTTTCCATTTCTTTTTGAATAAACTATTGTGAGGCTGCAAAAAAGTGGTTGGATAGTAAAAGCAACGGTTGGTAAATTTAAATTGGATGTAGTGCTCTTGTGTTGTTTACTGAGATAGCGGAGTGAGAGCAGAGGAAATTCTGTTGCTTACCAGGGCAGACTAATTCTTTTGAGATCTACACAATTAAATGGATTAAAGCATAGAAAAAAGTGTTTGTCGCCATGACTGGTGATATCTACATTTAGAGCTGTTAAAACACATTGTGTGCAACAGGCACAGGGATATGGGAGAGCTGTTATAGGGGATCTCCTTTCCTTTAACTCAGTTCTATGCTATTCAAGTGTCTCCTGCTGCTTTTTCAAATTTAAAAAATACAGAAATATTTTGCTTTACTGAAAGCTGTATTTGTGAAGAGGAGTGACATTGCAGCTAGGGCGGTGCACTAGAGGAGGACTGCAGAGCTAACTCCTGGTTCTGATACAGATCTACAGGATGCTGGCTCAGGCATTCAATTTCTTAGTGTTTCAGTGCCCATCCAGATACGATGGCCATGACCTTCCTTGTCTCCTCCCCCTTCTCTGTCACCTGTTGTTTGCTATGCACTTTTTGGATGAAATAGAAAATTGAACTCTGTTGGCTATTCTTAGCACCATGATAGTACAAACAAGCCAAGTCAAAGAAGCCCTTTTCACTGGGGGACCTTGACGTGTTTGACGAAGATAACTACATTTTAGAGAAGTTTAGTGATTTGCCCTGCACAACTGCAGACATGTAGAGACTACATCCCAAGGAGTGTAATTCCAGCCTTATTGGCTGTCTGTGTACAGTCTCTTACTAGATATATGGTGCTTCAGAATGGACTTAAGCACGTGTCTTATCAAGTCAGAGATGAGTGAGATAGTTGAGTAAGTTCCAAGATAGGGCAAACCTGTGTCAACTTCAATGGGGAAAACTGAAAAATGTCTCTGTACTACTTAAACTGTAGAAACATGCTGGGAAAATTAAGGCCTGTTAAAATGATGCATCTACTAATATGAGTTGCATACAATTCCCTTTTGATTCCTAAAGCATCAAGATATGATCAACTAATAATTGTGATGGTTCTGCTTCTGTAGTTTCTCATGTTTAATAAGAAATACTGTGTTTTTGGACTGTTTCTATGATTTATCCCAGATTGGATAAAAGATGCTCATAGAAAGCATCCTCCTGAACTAAGCAGCTGATCTGTTTCTGTTGCATTATAAGGCTAATAACAAGTGAGGTATTAAAAGGATTGCGACCATGTGTTTGTGGCATATATTGGAGAATGTTCTGATTTAGGAAGTCTGAGGTGAGTTTACCTCTTATCATACAATAATATAGTTATATAACAATATAGCCATTACTGTGGAAACAGTAACACAGAGGCGGACTTCTTGATATTGCATCTAAAAACCTATTCTTTTTAATGAAGTGTAAATAAATAGGTAGTTCTCATTCAACTTTTGCTTAGTGTGTGAATGAAAGCGACTTGTATTTCTGCTAATTAAGTATAATTTGCCAGAGGATCCCCAGCTGTAAATTAATCCTGGGCAGGGATGCCTGATTCCATTCTAAACTTACCAGCTTGGGCAGTGATAAGTGCAGCTGGGAAAAGCTTCGCAGGCTTCTGATCAGAACGTTTGTCTAGGATCTTGGGAGGGTTTTGGCAATCTGTGCTATCACAGTTACACTGCTGTTGCTGTCAGAGATGGATGTTGTAAAGAAAGGTTGGATTATGATGCGTAGATGTCTACTCAGAAAACTGAATCTGAACTTGCATTCTTTGTACTATTTAACTTTTTATTCGTCTTGCCCAAGTATTTTTCTGGATGTGTAAAGCAGCCTGCTTCCTTGTGTGTTTGCTTTCCAAGAAGCAGCTAGCAATGTGTCTTACTGTTTGGAACACTTGCCAGAACTGCCATTTAAAGTGTGGGATTCCCAGGATTTTCAGGAGAATCTCTATTCCCAGAGTTCTGCTCCCTTGATCAGACTAAGAGATCATAAAATAGGAAGAGAAAAATACTTTCATAACCAGTCAAAACAGCTGTGTAACTGGGCAGCTGAGCAAGGAAATCTTCATAGACAGTTGCTGTTTCCGAGCTGTAATTCTGGCGGGTTTTGCTTCCTCTTCCTTTTTTCTTTTTTATTTTTCTTTGTGACTTCTGAAGATAAGTTATAGAAGCTTTCCGCAAGATGCCTTTTTTGAGGGTTCCTGGGAAGTAGTTCATGCATGTTTACCTATTAGAAGCTACATTTCTGTTCCAGCAGCACCATAAAGTATAAAAGATCTAGTGCTAGACTGTGATTTAGGTTAAGATGTGCTGACATCTAAGAGATGGAGGACAGAAGCAGCAGCCAAAGTATTAGATAGACTAAGCCATCTTGGCTTGAAGGATATAACTCTGTAATGTTCTTTGAAAAACAGTCATTTTTTTGGAGAAGGGCAAATTTGAAAAAAATTTGCATTCATCATGTTCATCCAAGTTGGAATACATTGGTGATGCTATAGAAAATCCAGTTACCTCAGTTATGCCACAATTACTCTTATTTCATATCAAGGAGTACTGATTTCAGGAGCAGCTGAGGCTGTTTTTAGCCTGTCTCTGTTAAGGCAGGTTGAGTGATAAATCCCTCACTGGTTCCGTTAGATTATACTCAGTCACTTCCCTTATACTGGCCACAAAGAGGAAAATATGAAGTAAGAGATACTATTCAGGAAGGTCTGAGGTCAAAATACCTGAATTTTCAGCCTTTTCATATTACAGCACAATAAAGCAATGTGGCCAACATGTGGCCTGAACTGAGGTTGCCTTCACTAGCTGTAGGATTGTCCCGTTGCTATAGACATGTATGAGTCACAGACAAAATGGCATAAACTGATCTCTCTTAAATCCCTAAACCAGGGAACCAGAGGAGATGCAGAACCAACTAGTATTGGCCTCTGTTGTCTGTCAACTTCTTTAAATTATGTCCAAAGCTACTGGTAATGTCTTCAGTAAAAGCTTCTGAAAGTGATTCTTGTTTCATAAGTGTAGAGGTATTTGTCCAGTTATGCTAACAAAAACTCTCACAACTCTGAGTCGAAAAGAAAGGAAAAATCAGAGGCAGTCAGACAACTAGAATTAATATTTTGTCTGTAGATTACTGTTGTTGAGAAAAGAATGAAAGTAGATGAGAAATGTGTGCCAAAAGGAGAAGAAAATGTTATGGGGGAAAGATTGAGAATAAACTTTAACAGATGGAGCTGACAAAGTAGAACAGGGACCTATTATATTTTGCTGAGCAAAATACAAGAGGAGCTAATAAATTGTTTAAGCTTTCTGATATTCTAGTTAAAGCTTTAGCAATATTTAGTTAGTATAGCAGGAAGAATCGAAGAGCATGCAATAGAGATAAGAAATTAACTTTTTTTTATCAGGGGTTTGTGCAAAGGAGCCTGATTTATGCTAAGACTGCTTTCCATGTAAGGGAGTGTAAATTACATTTGCAATGACTTTGAGACTATACATCACTGTAAATATGGTTCCCAAGAGTCTTTCTGCCTATCTGCAAGAGGAACAGAAATGTGAAGGGTTTTCAGATTGAAGCTGCGTTCAGAGATTCTGGTTTCTCTCTTTGGGATGTTTCTTCTGGTCCTGTCCTGCCCTGTACTCTCTGCTGGGAAGATTCCACTAGTCACCCAGCAACTCTGGCACCAGTTCTTGCCTTACTTCCACACTGCATTCAGCTAAAGGGAAATAGTACACCTCTGTTGAAATCAGCAAACAGCAACTCATTTGCTGATACCACTGTCCTCTGTTTTGTCTTTGTGCAGCACTTGGGTCCTCTTTAATTTGGTGTCAGATCGCACAGAGCCAACAGGAAACTCAGCTGTTTGGTACTCGCATGTAAACCTTACTGAAGACAAAATATTGAGATGGCAGGGGGCCAGCTGCTCAGTGGGACTCAGTAAATGAAGGATCCAATCATAGTTCTAATAATAGGTAATGTTGGAACCAATGCATTCTTCTCTGTGTCTTAGTGTTCCCCTCTATAAAATAAGGGTCATTATAAACCTTTGCTTTGTCCCCGCTCTGAGCAATTCAGAACATACTCTTTATGGAAGTGGTATTTGAGCATAAGCAGGCAACCAAACCAAAGGAAAGAGAAATGCCAAGGGCCGTGATCTGAAAATTACTCTGTATCCTGTTCCCGCCAAAACGTTTAATCCATAGCCAGAAAACAGGCAGTGAGAGTTTAGGTGTAGATATCTCCTGGACTTTTTTGTCAGACTAGTAATTTCTAAGGCGCCTGTTGTATTATTCATCCCTAGGCAGGTTTACATGATTGTATTATGGAATTTTAGAAGGTTTTGTACAAACAGATGAAGTTAAAGGTCTTGGAGTAAGCCTCATTTTTCCAGTCCCAAATTATAATTTTAGGTTTCAATCCAAATATGATTACACAGCTCTCTAGGCTCATTCCTTCTCTTTTTATTAAAGGCAAAGGTTTGATGGCCAGATTTGATGTAGTCAATAGAAGGGTGTCATTTATCTAAACAACTTTTAGATGTGTTGTATCAGTTGTGTTCAGATTGCAAAAATGTCATCAACTTCTCAGCAAATCAGTATGTTAAATAACAAGTGAATTTTTTAGTGAACACATTAAGTACTTCTAAAAACTTTCAAGTACTTCTAAAAGTTAGTAGCGACTTTGATGGGATCAAATCCAGATGGCTTGCACAGAGTAAGTACCAGCAAATTGGCTAAGATATAAATAGATACAGTCCTGGTCTCCTGAGCTCTCATTCCCTATTCTGGTAGCTAGACTATTTTTTTTTCTATGATTTAAAATTTAATGCAAATTGTAGACTGAAGATGCTAAAAGGACTATCAGTGTATACAGTGTGCAATCTATAGAAATTAAATTACATACTCAATTTAGAAGGCAATTTGAAGCATGATAATTGTGCTCAATTAGAAGGCTCTACTACATGCATCTCCTGTGTTATATATTTGGGCAACCATAGTTCAGTTGTCACTGCTGCCAGTTTCCTTCAGAGTGTGAAATACAGTTGGTTCTTTTATCCGTGGAAGGTTAGGTTACCTGCTTTAAGCACTTGTGGATGGAGCTCTTTTTTTACAGTTTGCCAGGCTCCAGGTATTCTTACTTCAGGTACAGCGCTGCTTAAATTCACGTGTACTGTTTCCGCAGCAGTTTGTGTCCACAAGGTGTATATCCACAGCTGTGCGGTGCAGAGCTGGTGGTACAAACCCTGCAGACCTGAGTTGGCTCCGTGCAAATTGAACTCCAGTGTCCTGTCACTGTAATTCCAGGGCTAGGGCTGCAGTGCAGAGACAGCAGAGTGGCTCCACATGAAGTCAGCAAAGTGCAGCAGGGTTAGCCTGGCTCAGCCCAGCTCTACTATACATACAGCTCCTGTCTGAGCTGCTTGGGTGCCTCTGGGTGCTTTGTAGAGAGCTCTGGGTATGGCATCACTGCAGTGCAGGAGGATAGCCTCGCTCAAGGACAGTGCTCTCCTACAGCCAAGAGCATGGGAGAGTGGTGCCGAGCCATCTGCAGTGCAGTGCTACATGTGCACTGCATACCTCTCCCCCACCCTGGAGCCTGCTTCAGAGGCATGCCAGGGGCTCTGCAGCAGCCAGCTTGGGTTCAGCTGGATGTACTCACTCCAGCTCTGTTGGATACTGCGTGGTCTTTTGCCAACACCTTTGTTGTCTGGTTTTTTGTTTCTCAAGACATTTCAGCTCCCTCTTGTGTTGGAGAATGGACCTGTGTAATGGACTTCAAGCTAGATTTTTGGAAATCACTTACAGAAAAGATAATTTACCAGTGGCACCCTGGCTGGCTTATAATAAATTGTTATTTGTACTGAATGAAATGGTATTTCTTTTTGAGTCATGATAATCCTGAAATCATACGTGACCACTAGGACTAAACTCTTTATTCACTGAGAATGTTTATCTCAACTCACTTAAGTCTTCACCCAGCTTTATTCTCCCATTAACTTAATTTTGACACCACCTGCTATTTGTTTTACACTTCAGTACATTCAAGTCTGCACAGCACTTTGAAAAAAAGAGATTTTCAAAATCTGCTTTTGAACCCATTATATTGAGATTTCCAGATAGAATGGAAGTACTTGAATTTCACCCTTCCATAGATCTAATGAATACTGAACTCCTGAAAAAAGTTTATTGTTTGAGCATACATGGCAAAGCAGTTAAGAGCATGTGTGCTCCCATCTGCCCCAGCCCTTAGTCAGCAAGTGAAATGGTGCTTCAGTCAGGGTTCTCAATGGGCCATGCACTGCCCTAGACAGGAGGGTCATGAAAGAAGAGCCCCAGCCTCTCCAAAGAAGCTGTTGAGCTTTCATGAAGCTTTACTGATTTCAGAAGAGCTGCGTGGAAAATCACAAAGCTTCCAGAAGAAAGTCAGCCATAGGAATAGGCCCATGCGCCACAAAATGAGGCATTTAAACAAAGGAATGCTCACATTATGGTTTAGCATTTGTTGCAATGCTGGGTCCTTTACACAGTGAGTTTAAGTGCGTAACCTTTTGATGGATTTATGCTTGCATGTGACAGTTTCAGATGAGCAAAGACTTCTATAGCAAGCAACACATAAAACACTAGTGGTGATACTATGTCAGTACTGTCTTGTAGAGAACATTTGAGGAGAAGCAGGTGAATACAAATAAATGGGTGTTTAGTTGTGTGTGACACCTTTATTGGCTTCTGTCCACAGGGAAAGGCTCTGCTTCTGCTTGCCAGGATTACAAATGCCGGGTAATAAAGGGGAGATGCTGCAGCACTGACCTCAGCTGCTGTAATTGTTGCTCAGAGCCTGGTACCACTACCAAACTACACAGAATTCTGTATGTAAAGATAAGCAGTTAGAATTCCTCCTACAAGTTAGCCCAAAGCAAGCCAATTGCATGCAGCATAATGTGCAGCTCCTGACGTTTGCAATATCTCATAAAACCCCCTTGCAAAGTTAAGTTGGCAAAGTGGTCATTCTTCCAGTCTTCTGGACTTGCTACACAAGGGCGTGTTGTGGTTTAGGAATCATTGCCATAACTCTGTCCAAAGCCTAAGAACATGTGTACACACTTACACGGATTGGCTTCCACTGTACTTGCATTTAATTTCTGTTCTTTTTGTGTAAGTAAATGGTCAATGAATGCAAAGATGTGAAAAAGAGAAAGAAAGATTGAGGTACTTAGCTGAGTCCAAAAAAGTCAACACAGTCAAAAAGTGCATATATACAATGTGTAGGGATGCAAATGTTAGTCTGACTATGGATGTGTAAACAACGCACCCAAACACTGCCTAAACATGCCTGTGCAGTTAATACAGAATTGATATCTAAAGCAGCTTGCTTATTGCTGTTTCAGCAACATGGCCATAAATTTCCCACATAGAGTATTTAATAATGTGCCTGATTCTAAGGCCACTGAAATTAGAGGAATTCTTCTGTTACATTCAGGGGATTTTCTAGGGGTGAAGGTACAGAACCTGGCTGGAATTATTGTTAGTCTTTGATTGTGTGATTTCTATGAAGGTAAACAGATGACTGCTACCCAACTTCAAACCTGTCAGAAACATTCCCTTCCAATTAAGAAGATGCAAAAGATGAGTAAGTCAGTGCTCACAAACTCTATAATTAGTTCATAGAGGATGTTGTGTGAAGAAACCTCTTAAAGAAGCTTCAGACATATTCAGTGGAGGTTTGCTGTTCAGGAAAGTGGTGTATTGTTGAGAACTGCTGATCATGTTTAGCCTGAGCTTAGAGTCTTTTCTTACCAGATGTGATCAGCAGAATATAGGGCTGTCCGCTCTCCTTAGTTCTTGTTGTCTGATTCAGTTTTTATAAGCGTTCATAGGCATAATTGCTTATGCTTACTTTTGGTGTTTTCTCTCATTTGGGAGAGGTTACCTCATGATTGATTGTTTTATGGGGATAGGTTCCTGCATCTTCCTTTGGAGCACATAGTGTTGATCGTTCCATCTGATGTGATACTGAAAACAAGTAAAAGTAACTTTTGCTGCATAGGGTGAAGGTTTTTTTCAGAATGTTCTTGGTTCACATAGTCCCTCTAAATTTCTGTTCATCAGTATGATAGACATGGACTGCCTTGACTGAATGTTGTCTTTATTCCTTGTTCTTAGGTAGCTTTTTTCAATTACTTGCAGCTGGGCAGACTTGTGGTTTCTGTGAATTTCTTTTACTGAATCTGGCACAAAAATTTCCCTGTTAAAAAGCGTTTTATTTCTTATGCAGAAAGAATGGATTACAGCCCTCAGAAAAAGTACTATCAGAGGAAAATAGCTGTAGCTCAATACATTTGTTGACAGTTTCACTGTTTTGTTTAAAAAATTGCCAGGGAGTTGTTCCTACAACAGAGCATGATTTTTCACAGGCGCAGTACCTCGTGAGAAGAATAGTGCTTTTGTTCCTCCAAACTGGTATTTTTTAATTGTCAGCGTAAATGAAAGCAAGATGGGAACGAACTTTTCCCAGACACAAGAATGGAGAGAACAAATATAAAGTATGCCTGTATTCAGAGAAAGTATTTAAATAGGAGTGATATGGATAGGGGAACTATTTTTTACAGTGCTGTACTTGTGTTCTTCCAAACAAAATGTTTACAATTAATTATTTTAACATATGTTGAAAGGATAGAAGGTCCTTTGCATTTTGTGTGTTTAATTCCAAACCACGGAAGAGGGAAGTAATTAAAGTAACATGTACCTCCAAAGAAATGTGGAATTGACGTTTTATTCCTAACTGGATTTCTCTTACGACTATTACTGGCAGAAGGGCACCAGTTCTTACCAGATTTTTGAGTGGTTGCTTTCTAAGTTTGCAGTGAAAAAATACTTTATAATTGATTTTAACCATCTCTAATGAAATATTGGAGATGTCCCATTTCTTCCTGTTGCAAGCAACTGCCCTGCTGACATCAGTGGCATCTTGGCCTGAATTAAGCCTGAACGACTGAAACCAGACCTAGTAAAATGAAACACTCTAGAAAGCGTAAGTGTAGAACCACTTCAACCTCAATTATTGCCCAACCCTTAAGGCTTGAAAACAAAAGCCAAATATGTTTGTCAAAGTCCGCCTGTCACTGCCCTGGCATGAAAATTGCAATTTGAAGTGATTTCTTCCAAGACTGAGGCTTGGAGGTTTCTCCCTGCTTTCCCTCCCTGCCAGATAATGGTCAGACGAAAGATTTGGCCTGGATTCTTAGCAAGTTTCTCTTGCTTTCACTTAATGTAAGTGGTGAGAATCAGCGTATTTCTGTTGAACTTAGAGGTGCCTTTCTTGAAGTATTTGATGAACTATCACATCACAGCACTCTCACCTCTTCCTACAGTTTATTCTTGTGCTAGTGGAGATGCAGTCAATCACCTCTGGCAGCTGCATGGTTTTAAGAAATAATCCACTCTAAATTCATGGTCAGGCCAGGTTTGCATGAAGGAATCATGTTCCAAAGAGAAGAAGAGTCTATTTCTCTTAAGGGTAACCACAACAGTTTTCTGCTTGTGGCATGTTTGGGAAGTACCTCTTTTCAGTCATTCTCCAACTGCAAAATAGATGTTTGGTGTTTCTGGTCTCCCTGCTTCCAGTACAGCCTGCCTACCAGACGGCAAAAGTTTGCATATGTTCTTGATGTAAATATAGAACCTAAAGAACCAAGTCCAATCTGTACCACTTCCCATGTAATCTTGAGACTAAGGACTTACGTGCTTGGGCACATTTAGCATCCTTAACAAGTCTTCCATAAGCTGCAGTGCATCCCAGTAACACAGAGCAGCAAGTTCTTATTACACTAGTTACTGTGGTTGAAAACATGGCCCCAGATACTCCAAACTGGATGATCTCCTGTATTTAACAGTACGTCATCACTTCTATTTCCTGACAATCTTGTACATATTACAAAACTTTATAATCAGAAGATTCAGCTCTCCTTGTTGTAAAAAGACCATGGGAATCAGTTAGGTTGTTTGACATAAAGAGAAGAAACACTGTTTTCTGAATTGGGCTGTCTTTATTAGGTTGAATCTGAATACACTAAAACTTTGCACATATTTGGGTCCACACCTGAGCTGTACAGCTGGACTTGATGAGCTAATCCAAATACTGGATAAGTGAACATAATGCCCCTTGTGGTTCCCTGTTTTTACAGCTGGGGAAGCAGATGTTACAGACTGTGTTACTTGAGTGGTTACTCTTCTCATTTTTGCAATATAATCTAGTTGCTAATAAGTACAGGGCCTAGGGACTTAATTACAGCCCCAAAATTCAGGGATCAAAGTGTGATGAAATGTCAAATTCCCTTTTTATTCTTACCTTCTGAAAACTGCACCTTGAATCTATTTCATGGTGAGGAAAGAACGCTAATATTTCAAGTTCAGCGTACAGACAGAATCACAAATTGAGCTGTTCCCCAGATCATTGGAACTAAATCAAAACATTGTGAATAGACTCTACCACAACATCACCCACTACAAAGTCAAAATCATACCCCAAGTGTGATGTGATAACAAAATGCATAGAACCACTTTAAATCATAAAGGGACAACCCCAAGACTATAGGGATTGCATTTTGCTTTACAAAGCCTTAAACACAAGCAAATTATAAAGAAAACCTTTTTTTTTAAAATACTGTTCAGATGAAAGTTCTGTAATAATGCAGTTCTTTGTCTGAAGATGCTGAATGTATAATTTGTTATAGTTCACATCAAACTCAGGTTCTTTAACTGACTACATGCGTATATAGCCTTTTGCTGTAGATGACCTACCTTTACGTTTGACTTCTGAACACATCACATTTTGGCTTTGTAAGGGCAGCGGAATTCCTAGCTGTCATTATTTGCCATTGTAGTGAGTTCCTTTGAACTCAACCCCCTTATTGTTTTCAGAGCACTGAGTTTAATTTACCCAAACCCCTGCCAACAGTTTGCCTATCGCTACTGGTCTTTCACTGTGCTGTCTTCAGAGGAGAAATAGCAGCCACAAATGTTTCAGAGCTATAAACACAGACCTCAAGATCCCTACTGTAGCCAGGCATGGTGTAACACGCACTAGATTATTTATGGTAGCAGTGGTGTCCCTTTGTTTCTACAGGGTTGGACTCACTGCTCTGCAGGTGTGTGCCCTGATATCCTTCTATTCCCAACACTGGAACTGATTATTCAGGTTAATTCAACAGCTATTCAATTAGCCCGATGCCCATCCTCCTTTCTTTATCCTAATCAAATCCTGTTTTCCCCTGGAGGTCTATAATGCAATTATTTATACACAGATCGATATCTTTGTTTTATAGTTCAGTTGTTAATTTATATACCTTTTTGGTTTTGATTTCAAGTGTTTGGATTGAGTGCGTCTTTGCCTTTCTTGGCCCATATTGCAGAATGCTCTTTTGCTTGGGAATTAGAAAAAGCCTGTCTTCCTATAACTGTGGTGTTCTCCTCTTGCTCAGTGCTTCATCTCACTTCATTGAACTACTGAAGCAGCTGAGCAAACAGAGGTCTGCTCTGAGATATTTTGCAAGTAGAGGAACAGGCCAAGCCTGTTGAACAAAGGATTATTTTAAAGCCTTAAAGTCAGCTCAGTTTGGCATGCAGTCGTCGTTGTCAGAATACTGCTGCGTTTCCTTGCCCTGGCAAAATTGGTCCAACCAAAAGTGGTGCATCAGGGACGATTTGTGCTTTTGTCCAATTCCATTGTGCTCAGTGGCAAATATTGCATTTGCACAGGAGAAATCAAAGCTTGCAGAGGCAAGAGTCTGAATCACACAGGAACACAGATCAACATTACAACTGCATTTTAACCTTAGTCTTCTGATGCTTATTCTGGAGGCTGGATGCTAAGCTGTTTTGCCTTCCAGAGGAAAACACTCTTAGACATAGAATTTTGAATAAATAGCAAAGTGAAGTCAACACTTACTCATAAAATTCAGCTGCAGGAGTGAGCTTGTATTTCGAGTATTTGGTACCATTGCCAAGCACTGATGCATTGAAGAGTTTGGGATCTGTACAGTTTGGGCTGTTCCAACTGTTGTCGCAGTTTGTCCAGGGAAGCTCAAATGTGAATGATGAAAATAGATAATACAGAGACCAAGCTATGATAACGTTGTAGTAGAAACCCACGTAAAGAGCTATGAGTATCACTGCATAGCCTACACCTAAAGACAAATGAAAACTAGATTATACATTGCATTTTACATGCAACAGTATATGCAAACACTGTAGTTACTCAGCCATACGTGGTTGCAAATTCATTTTAGATCTTCAGACCATTAAAACGAATTTTTTATGTTTACATACACACATACTGACATTAAAGCAGAAAATTGCATTAATGATTTTGGAAAATGACTGGCTTATAGCAAATCCAGTTGTTTGCCAGAAAAAGAAATTAAGCAGTGCAATGTCAAACTTTGCTCTTGTACAGCTCTATTGCTGGTTTGCTTTCAATGCAGAAGATTGCAAGCCCATGTTAGTACTGGAACTTACTTCATAATGTCAGAGTCCTTGGAAACTTTTTTTGGAAAAGTAAAGCTTGAGACTTACGTGAAGTTTCCCTGTGCCTCACATTCCCACCCTGAGCTACTTGGAACAGACACCGATTCCTCTCCTGTTTCTTTACCATTGTTACTCTCCAGATTGGCTTCCGTTAGCGTGTAACTAGGTCCAAAACATGCATGAAACAGTCTGTGCTGTTCTACTGAGAGTCTCCAAGTGGTTTTTGGTCATGCCAGTAAATCTTCGTGAATATCAAGCTTGGGGCTAAACTGTGTGTGGACCTTCAAACCATTTTATTATCTCCCCAGGATTACAGAATCCCCACTTGCAAGCATTCTTTTTTGACTTTTGAACATTTGTTTTGTATTTTTGCATACTGTGAAGTGTGCTTGGAGGGTCCTTTTAGTGAGAGAGCCCTAGAGAGGGCATGTTCTTCTCATGAAAGTGGACATTTTTTCAATGGTTTGGGAGAAAGCTTTGGTACTGATGTCAGAGCAGAACAAAAGTTTGTTGCCAGGATTGTTCAGGAAGCTTGCTTTACTTTGGCTTATATCATTCTTCCTTTACTGTGGGCGCAGCATTGTTCTCTGAATTCTACCCCAAAGTTGTCTGTATTGCCTACAACAGGTAGAGACTACAGCTAGTTTATGACTATCATCACTGTACTGTCACAGCACCTAAGTGTAAACCTTTACTTGTGATTTTCTTCAGTTTAGTTTTTTGGAGATGCTGCACTGGAGGCCTAGCAGTTGGAGATTATTAGACTTTCATATTTCTTGATAAAGCAAGGAAGTAGCACATACTTCAAGTGTTAATCCTTGGTTTAAAATTTGCATAAGGAACAGATGCTGACTCTGAAGCAATTGGTAGTTCAAAGACTGCTGCATAGACCAACGGTACTCTTTGCTCTTCAGGAGGCTTTTAATACATAGGCCAGTTTGCCCATCCCTAACATCGGGGAGAAGACTGTGAAAGTAAAGATGAAACTGTATCTTCAAATCCTTGGTACTTAAATGAATCCAGTACCTTAACACTCAAACTCTAGTTTGAGTACTTATGATCAGTAGACTGGAACGGAGGGGGGGAATCACCCAAGGGGATAAATCTTAAATATTAGTGTGAATGTTAAAATACTAAGTACAAATAATATATGTTGCACTGAAATTGAATGATTTTTGTTTAAAAAAAAGTGTTCCTGAAATTCCTTGAATTCAGGAGGACAATGATAGATAGTTAAGATCGAGATTAAAAAACAGTGGATCAACTGTATCTTAAATGTCACTCCTCTGAAATCATAAGAATATTCAGGAATGAATTTGCTCTCCTGTTTCTAGGTCTAGCTTTTCTTAAAAGTAATACTGCACCACCCACACTCTAAAGTAGACCCTGGAAAACACAGAGATGAAAACAGACTGTGTTGGAAAAGTTAGAAGGTGTATTTTTAATTGCATGCGTTATGAGGGTGTATCATTAGAATTGAGTCCCTAGAGTTCACAGCAATAATATTCATAGCTAAAATTAGTACTATAGTGCTGTTCATTTAGAGAAGCTGTTATAAATTTGTGTAGACTGTGTACTTTTCATCTGAGATGTTTGAGTTATCCCAGAAACAACTCAAAAGCATTAGCAGTAAAATGTGTTTGTACATTATCAGAAGATTTGGTCAAAACTTTAAAAGTACTGAGTTTATACTAGTGCTGAGGTACAAATACAACTCGATGCTTATTACTTTTTGAGAATCAAATAACTTATGCTATTCTATATCCTAGTAGTAAGAACACTTAAAAATCAACAGTGATGTATGTTTAGTCCACCTTGAAAATGTCAGCTTAAAAACACAGCTGGAATGTCAACAAGACTATACATGAAATAAGTTCTATTTTCCTTTCTCATCATCTTTTCAATCCTGAAGTCAACAGATAGAGTACCTCTGAGCACAGTGGTATTTGGCTCACACACTTTGAGATCCTTAAGGTCTAATTTTTGCAGTTAGGTTTTCAAAATCCTCATTGCCATCCAAAGGTATTAACTGATACCGTCGGGAATTCTGATTGAGCAAGAATCTTTCAGGTTCCTGGGTGCTGGGATGAATTTTGTCTCCCATGAAGGGATTATAGAAGGGCTAGGTAAATCTGTATGAATTAATTTTAAAATTTGGCAGCACATATTTTATTAGCTTGCTTGCTTATTTTTTATTGTATCTCTAATTTTGCTGTAAGTTTTGGGTTTGACTGATAACAAAAAACCCTATACTCTTCCTATTCTGTGGCACTAGACTCCTTGATGAGGAAAGCTGTATTTTGAGAAAGAAGACTAACATTTACTCAGTGTAACCTATATCCAAGCACCGGATCTGCCAAGTTTGGATTGCTATTGTTAAGCTCCTCAGCTTTTGTCAATCACAGGATGAACATGATCTGAATTTTAAGCTTCTAAGATCATCTGAGCTTGACTGGATTTCATTTCAGATAGCTCTGTGTTGCAAAGGCTTTTACACAATATTTTAGATACAATCTGGTATAGGTATAAGGAAACTTCCAATTTTTGTTGGCAAGCAATGCTAAAGAAAATTCTTGAGGCTCCTTAACAAATATTTGTTCCATGTACAGAAAACATATGGCTTCTTTCACTCAGGGAGATCCCTTTATCCCTGACCAGTGCCAGACACACTGGTTGATATCCAAACACCTAACTTTGCATTCTTCCCTGCAGAATGATTGCAACGTAGTGTACAGGACAACACTCCACAGCCTTTTATTCACTGATGCTGGAGAGTGAACCCTAATGGAAAACACTCAATAGTAATGATAATGTTTGGGTTTTGAGAATTGCTTTTCATTGCTAGATTTGAAAATCACTTTACAAAGTCTATCAGAATCATTGCTTCAATTTCATAGGCAGGAAAATTGAGGTACAAAGCCACAGATAACTTGTGTGATGTTGCAAGTCTAGTGGCTGACCTACGGTCTTCACAACTCCATTTTAGTGTTCTAGCCACTGTGGTATGCTGACTTCTGCAGGGAAAGCTCCACACAATGAACTGAATGGAGTCAGTGGTTATCTTGCTCACTGGGGGAGACAGGGTTGAACTGACCTGGATGATGGGATCTGGTATTTCCGAATGTTTGCATTGCCAACTCCTCCCTCCACTTAGAGATACCCAGTTCCTCCCACTCCCCAGTGCGCAGGGGAAAAGGAGGACAGGGATGAACTACTCCTGCTCATTGCTCTCTGTTGCACTCCTCAGCAATCACCCTGAAGAATATTGCCGTGGCTTTTCCCATTTTGTGCTCCCCCTGTGATAATCAAAAGACTTCTGACTTCAAGGGTTGGGGAAAGGTCAGCAAATATCATGCTGTCTGTGGAAAGATGAGAGACCTTTACTTTGTTTGTGATCACAAGTCTGTGGCACCCTCATGGTGCTATTCAAGTGAGTAGAGGGACACTTACCTTTGAAAACTGGACAGATTTTCCACACAGTGGCAGCCCCTTCTCGGTTATATTGTCCCAGTGCTAATTCCATATAGAACAGGGGCATTCCAGCAATGATTAAGAAGAGGGTATAGGGAATAAGAAAAGCACCTGGAAAGAGAATAATTAGATGTTGTAGTCTATGATTTGGTTACATTTTGCTTTCTCTGTTGCTTACTTTTACTGGCTAAAGACAAAGCTACTGCCTTTGGGAAGTAGAAAGTTATCTTGTCCCTTTCCTGTATTTTTTTTTGAGGTCTCAGAGACAGAACTCCTGAAAAAAGCTGTAGTCCATGCCTTCGATTTCCCCCTAATATTTCCCCTCTGCTTTTTCCCTTCAAAGGGAAAAAAACGTGTCCCTGAAAATGAATCCCTAATTGAAGAAGAAATGATGCCGAACATGCTTGCAGAGCTAAAAGAGAAAGGGCCAATGAAAAACTTTATGTTTTTTAGTGTAGTATGTTCAAAAGGGAGCATGGAGGTCAGCAACAGAGGGGAAAAATGTTGTGCAAGTTCCTGTAAGTGCGGTTTAAATCATACTGTGTAAGGTGTCTGCAGACACCTCTGGCTTGAAAATGAATCACTCCTGATCATTCATATGGAATTTGGGCTTCCATGGCGTGTTTTGATTTTTGCTGTAATAAATTCCCTTATTCATATGAAATGTGTTAGACAACACACCCCTTTGCTCATCGCCATCAATGTGGAGGTTTCACTGCTAGGCCCAAGTACAGCATCTTTATATTGCACCAAAACTGTCACCTGTGGAAAAATCCTAATGTGTCAGTGCTACTATCATAAAACATATTGCCACCTGAAATACAAAAGGACCATCTAACTATCTGAAAATTTCTTAGCTATTTTTGTATGATCTGGGTCACAGAAAGACTTCCCCAGTGCATGGCTACATGTGATACTATAAAACAATTATAGTTGGTGTCATGTTTAATAACAGGGTGCTCTGTCAGTCCTCTGCTTTGCCCTACCTGTAAAGCATAGCTTTTATTTTATTGCATAGCTTACTTGGTCCAGAACAGTTCAATTCATGTAAAATTTGTCTGTATAAAACATTATTAGATTGTTTCGATAAAGAAGCAGCTGACAGAGTAGCTACATATTCTGAATAACTGACTGTTGTCCTTAGGAGTTATGTATGAAAAAGACACTAGATTGTGAAAATCGTGTTTAAATTGTTCAGCAAAAGAAAGAAGACAAACAACAGCAGCTCTCTGTTTCTCCCAATAGCAAGCAGTAGGAACCTTTGCAAACCAAATCTGCTGTACTGGTTTAGTAATTTGAAAACTTCACTTGCAAAAGAAAGTAAGTTTGCACTGTTCTAAATATATAAGCTTACAGAAGGTATGTGTAGTCTATAAAAGTATAAAAGCATGACTGTAGGTATCTAAAACATGCCAGTAAGCAGACTGAATTGCGTATTTAAAAAGTACTTCTGAAACTACTGTTGTGCTTTTAAAAGTCTGACTAGTTGTTGCTCCTTTACCTTTCATGTTTGCTTTTCACATATATTACTAGCTGCCCAGCATGTTCAGGGAGGGAATTTTGAGTATATACTGGAGAATAAGAATGGAAAACCGTACTCTGTTCTCTTAATCATACCATGAATCTACTTCTAAAAGTAATGTGCTGTAACATAGCAGCAAGGACAACGTATTCAGCATTCAGTAGTAAGTTCAGGCATTTGAAAGCTGAAATCTTGCAATGAGACAGAGACAATGTATATCAACAGAAATAAAGAATAACGTAAAGTTTTGAGAGTATATCCTAAAAGCTGAAATATATTGGTTGTATCTCTTTGGGGGCAAGAATTATCTTATCCATGATGTTTATATGGAGTGTAGTGTGAATATAACCTGCATTCACATAAGGTACTACAGTACCAGCAATACATGTTTTAATAATATTTCAGTGTTGTTGATAAGCTGCTTTCTACGATTGTCATGTTGAAGAGACATATGTTTGAATATTGTGGAAATAAAATATTTGTATTCAACAAATACTTGATACCCTGCAGTTCGGAACTCTGTCCGATGTTGAAACATACTCAGCTCAATCAGTCTGGGATACTACATATTGCTTTCACTATATGTAGTATCTAGAAAAATTATTTTAGATGGGTTTACTGTCAGATTTCTTCTAAGTGACAGCCTTTGAAGTGCCATACTTTTCTTGCTTCAATAGTATTAAAGTGTGTGGAGCTGACTCACAAACCTAGCTTGTATTTGGGAGGTATAGAGTTTGCACAGGATGCTGTTTAATTTCAAGAGACTGTGGAAAACATGATGCTGCAAACTGAATAGGGAAATTTGTGTTTGAGAAAATTAATCCTGGAGATGTGTAGTGAACATACGTATTAAATGCTAGTTTGAAATACATGCTTTTTAACTATGACTAATACCATGATGAACTGTGAAGTGTACTGTACTTACGCATACTTGTTTAAGCGTCATCTATTTGGCTGCGAGTCATTCCAGGCTTTAGTTAAAGGAGGTTTCTTTCTTTTTTTTCTTCCCCCGCCCTGCCCCCGCAAGGGATTAGTAAAGTGTGGTGTAATTTTCAGCAAAGAGCAGTTACACAGTGTGGCAGGGTTTCATAGCTGGGTTACTTATCAGGTAACTAAATGATTGAAGTATTTTGAAATTGAGATAAATATCAAAGTAAGGGTGCTTAGTCACATTAAGTTGACTTAATGTTTTGGAGACTTCTGGAAACTTCTTGTTTAGCAGCTTCTGATTAGGTAAAAAATATGAAAAAGTCAGGTGTTTTGTAAATATATTGATATTTGCTTTTCTCTTCCTAGCCAATATCCAGAATGAAACTTCATGGTGTTTCGTGAATCCTTTCTGAGATCGTGGGCACTTCAAAGGAAAATAAATGATGATCAAAGTATCATTCAAATATCTGCAAACTAGAATGGTATGCAAATGCTTATAGACAGCACATGTGTGATATATATGATCAGCCTGACTCTGTGATTGCACAGGGGCTCCATCATAGGACTGGTTTGTGTATAGTATTTTATGAATAAGGAGTCTTGTCTGGAAGAAGACTTCATACCGTCCTGCATGGGCGAACATCCTGTAGGCCAGGGAGGAGGCAAACTGGCATCCTGGTGGGACTCTTCCTTTAGGTCCACTGGTATGAATTTGAGCATCATACCAGGCTTCTCTGAAGGAGCAGCCTTCCTGTTAATGGCTACCTGGTCTATGGAAGTGCGTTTGGAAGAGTGACATGACGCCATCTGTGTCCCTCCCGCCTGCGCCACTGGCTGCAGAAACTGCTGTGCTTTAATTGCATGAATCCAAGGGGCCAGTCAGATCTGTATAGCCCAGACAGCTGAACTCTAAGGGAGCACACAGTTTGGCTAACGCATCAGACTAGCTTGCCAAGATCTACCTACCTCAGAGAGCTGAGCGAACACAATCTGTGGGATTGCTGCATTGGCTGTAGCATACTGATAGCACTCGAGGGGATTCCACTCCTCCACTGTGCGATGGGATGGGGCTGAGCACACAGCTGCATCCCACAAGGCAATCCTGGTCTCAGCAATCCCTAATGGTTCATAATTTCCCTTTACAGATAAAAATCTGAAGTAATTAACATCTGTCATACAGCCCTGGTATAAGAGCCATACTTGACTGGCTACTGAGTCACACGCAGCTCAAAAGCCACAGGTTGGCCTTGGACTGTTGTGAATTACTACATCTCTCTGTTAACAGATTTCATGAGATCCATATACATCCCTTAAGGTACCAGTGTATACATGGAGTTAAGACAGCCTTGTGTCTTATGCAAAATTAGATTAGGTCAAACCCTCAGCTTCTACAAGAACCATCTGTGTGAAACTTCAAGCGGAAACTTAAGCAGAAGTTTTTTTAAAAATCTATTGCGAGTAATTAATGAAGGACAAAGTATAAGACAGGCTTTGCATTCCTGTGTTCAGGGCCAAAACAACTTCTTAAGTTTGGTGTATCAGAATCTACGCACAGTGTCTCCTCCCTCTGTTCTTCAGCATTCACAGCATCCTAGGGGGTGGGAAGCAGAGAGGAATACAGCTCTAAATACTCCTCTCAATCCTACAAGGAGGTCTCATCTCACTTTTAAATACCAGAAAGAAAGAAGCATTAATTTACTACTACTGAAACAAGATCATTTAAACAGCTGTGGTTATCCTAAAAGGATTTGTTGATGCACGTACAAGAAGCAGGCCAGGACAAGGGTAGTTGAAACAATTTTGAACTATTTGTGCTTGTTAGCCTTCTGCATTTGTTACCATGGTTATTCTAGTCAAAATGCTAACTGGCGGGCATGCTAAAACAACAAACTTTGGGCAAATATTGCAGCATATTTTCAGATAGGCACGTTTCCGGTACTTGTGCAGGGAAAGAATTTAAAAACAAAGATCTCCCAACTGGTGAACTGACATGCAAGCTAATCTCTGTATCTGAACAACATTGCTTGTTTTTTTTCGTACAGTACTTCAAACAAATAATAATCATAATAGTACTTCAAACAAATCAAACAGTTGATAGAACGCAGTATGTTTGCTCGGACAATGAGGAAAATGGGTGGAAACTCTAATCTGTGCAGACTGTTGTGAACGAAAAAGGAAGTCCCTGATGCGGAGATCTTGAAATCTAGATTGTACAAGATCACCACAGGTAGAAAAACTAAGGAATCAGAAAGGCATGCATTTCTTAGTACACGAATATTCGTTCTGGCTCTTCAGCAGACTAGCTGCCAGCTGGCTTGCACAGCCACCAAGGGCACCTCTGAAGGAGGTGAGCTTGAGCCTGCAGCTGACTCCTGGGTGGAAGGGTAGACTTTTACTGACCTGAGATTACAAGCAATAAAGGTTTGCGTGGTACAGCAAAAAGTCAGAGATACAAAGGAGCATGATGTAACCTCAGTGTCAAAGCCAAGAGGATGATTTTAACAGCAGCTGTATGATGGTGTTGAGCCCAGCCAGCAATAGATTATGGTAGTGAAAAATAACATTTTTCTGCAAAACAGATCGTATGACATACTATAAAAACTTCAGCAGCACTTTGCACGTATAAAATCCTCCAATTATGCAATAAAATCTTCCAAGTATGGAACCTTTCTCGTGGAAAGTATTTCTGAATCATAAAACCAGTGGAGCTATACCACAGTGAGTGACATGTTTCCTTTGAAGCCCTTATATTTAGCTTCTCCCTCTAACAAACCATTGCTGGATTTGAACCTATTTATATTTCTACTTTCAATTTGGGCTTAGAGCCTTCAGTTTTTCCAGAATTCCAGTTTTAATAGTGTTCATTTCACTCAAAGGAAAGTGAAGATAAATAGTTTCCAGAAATGGTCCAGTGCTGTTCACGGCCTGATGCCAGCTGCAGCCTGCATTTTTTGTCTTGAGCTGTTAACCTGCTACTTCCTTGAAATCACTTGTGAAGTGCAGTGTATTTAGAAGCTGGCCACTGGGTTGTAATAGAAAGGGTTACCCAAGCCCTTCCATGCAAAGCCAGTCATTTCTTTGGCTTTTTGTTACACGAGTAATGAGCTAAAGAAACCCATTAGTAGCTATTTTGAACAAACTGATGAGAGTTAAATATACCCAGAGCAGCACGATTCATTCATAAATAATACCCAAGTCATTGGCTAAGGTCCTATTTACATAATTTAATGAAATGATCACATTTACAACAGTGTGTAGCTTAAAGGTAGTCACATGAACATACAAGAACAGAACCCTAGCCTATGCTGTTTGATAGGAAATTAAAGAATAAGTAAAGAGACCTGGGTGGGTTTGAGAGAATATAAATCAGGTTGATCGAAGGTGGCCAGTGTGGCAGTGGGAGCTCTGGAGCTTTGCGGGGGATTCCTGCTGCTGACCTTCACAGCACTCTCACTGTTGCTAGCTTAGGAAATTAAGCTATTCCCATCTTTTGCTGTGAGTGTGACTGTAGAAAGTCCGAAAATCTGCTTTACAAGGTTGCAGTGATAGCTTTTGTTTTTACATCTTGCCTCGTTATAGCAGAGGTACTACTGGAGCTGGCCCCTTTGTTTCTAAATAAATGAGTTAGCATCAGGTGAATTTTGACAGTACCTTTTGTAAGTAAATAACCTGGAGTTTGTAACAACGTGAAGGTCTAGCTGTTAACATTCCTGTCCAAATCCATCTTCTTGATTTTGTGCCTTTTTCTATTTTAACTACCTAGCTGGTTTAAACAAGAAATGAGAGAGTAAGTGAGCTGCAGTGTGGAGCCAGCTTGTAGACTGTTTTGTTACGTGATTTATGAAATCCCTATTACTAATATTCAATAGGACAGGGTTTGTAGGACTGGTAGTATCCTTTCATAGAACAGCTAACACTGTTGGGAACAAAACGTCAAACTTTCTAGTTTACAAGCTCTTCAGGAGGTGCCGGTCAGGTGAAGTGCATAGTACTGGACTGCTGGGTCAGCATGCAGATGCTTAGCTGGAGCACACTGCTGCTTTGCAATAGACATGACTGGAAGCTTAAGAGATGCTAAATGAAGCGGAAAAAATACTATTCCATCATTTTATTAATAGAAGTGTTCTATTCGTGTTTTTTCCCCAACCTTGCAATTATTAGGGGTGACACAAGGCTATATTCACCTACAATTGCATATCAACAAAACCACCCATGTAAGGTGTAGGCTGTACTTGAGATGTACAAAATCAAGTGTCTGTCAAAATGTACTCTGATTTATTGGTGGCAGAACATCCATGGCTAAAAATATTTTTGAATGAAGACATCAGAAGCTATTTGCTGTGAGCTTGCGGATCAAGATAAGCAGGTTTTGGTGGATTCCAGCACTAGAAAATCCGTAACAACAAAACCACAGGTGAAAAGTTTTCCTTGAAATATGTGTACTGAAAAACTGTGTTCTGTGATGCACAGAATACAGTCATGTACATGAAGGGAAATACTACTTCATCAGCTTTAGCTGTCTCTTAAGTGTAGGGAAGTCCTTGCTTGGTGCCAGGGAGATTTGGCAATTACAGTTTTACTTCAGTTCAGGTACAGACTGTTGGTCATGGTTTTCTCTCCCTTCTCAGAGAACTTGTATGTTCATTTGTGTTTATTTTGTCTCATTCAGCTGTAAACTAAAATGAATGTTTTCAAAATTCACGGATCCATCTGATTTTGATGCCAGAATGGATTGTTAGATACTTTGATTTAACTTCCTGTCTTAACATAAATGGGAGTTTCAGACAGAAAGTGACCCAATTCTGATTTGAAGATACCAGGCAGATCCTTTGCGTTTTTTGGGTAGTTTATTTCATAGGTTAATAACTTTGGTGTTATAAAAGCTAATTCTAAAAAAAAAAAAATCATTATTTCTAATTTGACTATATGTGCTATTTGATTGTGGCAGTGCTTTCCCTGATAAATTAAAATACCCTGCAATACTTTGTTTCCCTCTTGTAAGGATGCTTAAGCACTGCAATCGAGTGTTTCAGCCTTCTTTTTATAATCTGAAGAGACTGAGTGAACTAATGAATTACAGTGTAATAGTGATTCCTGCTTTTCTGTCTAAAATTCCCACCTTGCAGGTATTTCTTGGTGTAGGAGGTTCATATAGTGGCAGTTTGAAAAGTTCTGTGGACATTTTTTGTACCCACACTAAGGTTTTGAACCCAGTTTGAGCTGCGCATTTGATGCTCCAGGACTGCCAAGTTTATATCCCTGAGATGTTCCTCCACCTTACTAGAAAAGAGTCTGGGATAAATCCTCTGGATTCCAGCCTGTCATTTAAGCAGTGTTATTCCTTGCTTTGGGCTTTCTGCTTTTGGTAACATTCTCAGGATTGCCCTTTTGGGAGCTGCTTACTATCCTGTGCACATTGTAGAGGGGATACACAGGGACACTCACCTCCTAGTTATGCCACCTGCACTGCGTGCCTGACACGAAGTGATACAACTGCCCCGACAGAGCTAATTAGAGCCACTGTAGTAGCTAATGTACACCGTGAGACAAGGCATGTTAAATGTACTTTGTTCTGTACATGTAACAGTGCCATTTCTGGTTCACAACACAACCTCAGATGGAGGGTGTTTCTCTTAAAGACTGCTTTTCTTTTGCAGGTTGTCAAAATAAAAAACAGCCCCAAAGTTAAGCACTCTCTGGAGAGGACGCAGTACCCATTTTAGGCAGCTTGAAATTCATAACTGTGCCAGGGTAAAACAAAGTGCTTAAGACATCTTAAATCAGCTCTAGACAAGTGCCAGGCAGCTTTCAAGAGGATTAATGTACAAACCAACAGGAGGTAAATGCCTTGAAATTCTGCTAGGGAAGAATCAGGTATAAACACTCTGGGGTACACTTAAAATTTGCCTTATCATTTAGTGATTAGCAAATTTTAAGTTCTAACTCCAATTTTTGGACTCAGTGACCAAAGCAAAACATTCCTTCTCCTTCCAGGCATTATTAGAGATTTATTTGTAATAGTGTAATACTTTCTGTACTATCTTAATCTTTACAAACTCTGGCACAACAGAATCCTGTAAATTCTTTCTGTCACTAAAGGGTTATGTTCTATTACAGAAGCATGAGACGGTTGTACATTCCTACCTATAAGAATTCAAGTAAAGCTAACCTTTACTCGTAGTCATTGTAAATTATGCCTTCAGGATGAATGTTATTTCTGATGCCACTAAATGAAGCAGAATAACTATACTGTAAACCACATATAATGCATGTTTATACACGGCTTTAAACTTTTGTAAACTTTAATGGCTGTGTGTGATGCTGTTAGCAATGATTTTGGCAAATTTACCATTACAGTGATGGCTACTATTGCATAATTGCATAGAACAATGCAAAACCCTGTACTATTATCAAAGATTATAGTTGCTGTTGGATTCTGCTAAAATTTTGGAAGGTCTGGGCAAGGGTAGCTACCAAATGGCTGTGGCTCCTTTACTTTGTACCTTTCTATTCCCAGTGAACACAAGAATTTCACAAAAACTGTCACAGCCATCTTCCCAGAAAACCTTTCCATTTGGAAAAGATCTGTATTTGGCCTAGAGTAGTGCTGGTAATATTCTGTACAGAATGCAGAGTCATCAGGTGGGGTCTTTGAGAATTTGGGCACAAAGCAAAACTTTCCAGTAGCATCCCTGCAACAGGAGGACTATAAGGACTACTACTCTTGAGATTCCCTTACTCCAAACGGTAAACTGAGTCTCACCTAGACCAGTATGAAACCACAACAGTGCTTGCATCTCAGTGTAGCTGTACTGGCTAGCAACACCCTTCCTTCATTTTTTGCCTGACTAATCTTCCTCTTCTGTGGGAATTAAAAAGACAAAAGTTTTTGTTTAAATTTGAAACCTCAGCTTTATGTTTGTTCTTATTTAATGGACTATTTTCCTAATAGGCTTTAAGCAATAAAGTAAATTTTCCCCTCAGTCCAAGCTGTCCAGTACAGACTTTATCACTGCCATTCTGCACAGGGCCTCCTAGCTTGAAATGCCAAAGAAGAATCTGAAAATGACCTCAGGGCCCATCATAGCTCGCTGCCAAGATGAAGCATAAGCCTGTTAACAGTTTGAAGCAAAATCCTTGTTATTTCATCACAGTGCAAACTTCTGCTAGGGCAGATTGTAGGGCAGTTTTGTTCACTGATTACTCAAAACTTATGATAAATCAGTGTGGCTGAGCTTGGTGTTTTCAACTTATCACACAGCTATAGTTCTTTTTCATATTTCTAAACAGCTTTTAAACACGTAATACCTCATGACTGTAAAGCAGCATTTAGAAGGAAAAATGTAGGTGGTCTTGAAGCTCTCAAGATCTCTTAATTTAGGGTTAGAGACAGTGATTTTGTCATCAGGCTCTATATGCGCCAGTGAAGGATTAACCTGCAATTTAGGAATAGCCTGGTAACTGTTCACTGTCACTTCTCTTTAAGGAAAGACTCAAGGGAGAAAGAGTAACTGCTGCCAGCTATATTCCTACAACCGCCGATTTCAAAAGTTCTAAAAATGTGGGTTAGGCCCCAGAATAATTTAAAATGTGTTAAAATGTAAGATCTAGTCTAATACTTTTATTTGTCTGCTGGCTTTTAGTCTTGTATTTGCTTGTATTTTCCCAGCTTTTCTCTTTAGCCTTGAGAGATTATTGCCTAATAATTTGTCTTGTCTCTATGAAACTGTGAGAGTAAAAAGCACTTCTTAAAATAGTACGTTTTTATTGCTTGAGCCTTACATAGGAGAACGCAGAGGTCATAGTTTAACTCTCGCAGAGTAAATTCATTTTGTGTAATAATGACTGTCATCTATGTAAGTCCTGACATTTTGCATATTAGGTAAAGTACTGAGCTATTGCACTGAGTGAAGATCAGTTATTAGTCAGTGGAAGTCTTCTATATAAGTTTAGTCTGAATAGTTTTTTATTACTTTACTCTGTTTTTATTCCCACATAATTCTTAGTCTGGAACGTCTGTCTACTTCGGAGTCCTTAAGAGAGAGACGTCTGTTATTTGGGTTGAAATCCTGGCTCTGGTGACGTCAATGGAAAAAAACCACCCATTGACTTCAGCTGGGTCAGGATTTCTCCCTTGTGGTGTACAAATCTATTGATTTTAACTAAGGCTGTAGAGCCATACATAAATGAGAAACAACTGCAGAAAAGAAGCAAATGATCAAACTCTTCCCCAAAACAAAATCCTGGAGTATCTCCGGTCTTGCCAACACCTGCCACATGATCTCACTGACACATGTGCATTTCTGTTTAGAGAGGAAACAAAAGCACTGCAGAGTGTAAGCTATTCCTTAGTTTTGTGATAAATCTTATAAGATGCCTATGTACAGCTCAGCTGGGGGCATGAGCTTTTGAGCTTTCTTTTAGCGTCAATCTCCATTGCACATAAGTAGACAGATCCAGTCCTGCATGCTGACGAAAGGTCACGTAGCAAAGATACTTTTGAGTAGATTCTAAGCTGTGAACTTGATGTTTTGGTAACACTTGGCCTTCAACTTTCTAATACCATAGTTAGTCCAAAATACATAATTTTTCTTGCTCACTGAAACTCTTTGCTTTCTGTTACTGGTGTTGTGAAATAATGATGCTTCTGCCGAGGCAAGGCGCTGAGACCTACTGGAAGGCAGGTTACATTAACATTGAAGAGGAAGAAAAAAAAAAAGCATGGCTCTTTACTGTAGAATGGTAGTGAAAGTCTGTATGGAGCTTGTTTGTTTTCCAAAAGTAGGTCTTTTGGGGGGACTGCAGAGAACAACCTACTAAACTTAGTATTTGAGAAATTATTTCCTCCTGTATGATTCCTTGGGGTGAGGAGACTGTATCTCGATTTTAATATTGCACTCATTTAAAAAATGGTGTGTTCAGGGGGTAACATCTTGTTATCAGCAAATTATCTCCTTGCTGTCATTGTGGCCATACTGACAAGTGAGTTCCTTGGTGTGAATTAGGCATCGCTGAAAGCTGCCACTCCTATCATGTTGAAATGAATCAGGAAATCCAAGAAGTGTCTGCTTGGGAACAATTATTGCTATTACTGGGCAGCTCTGTATTTGAAAGTCATGAGCCACCCTGTGAGGTCCTTCAGTAGTTTGGGATTTTTTTTTCTATAAAACGCTGTAGGTTGCTGTTACCTTAATTATCAGGTTAGGATCTATTAAGATCTATAAGGATCTACTGCTCCACCTTGTGGTCTGAAAAAAGTTTTCTGTTACTCTATTCTGTAGAGTGGTGTATCAGAAAAAGTCCAGCCTCTCCCTCTTTTTTTATTAAACTGGAATTTGACTGGAATCAGTATCATACTTTTCCTCAAGATATGGATCTTAAGGGCAAGTGATGTGTTGTCACCTTTGGCATGCTTCAGGATAGACATTGCAAGAGGTATTTGATTATGGAAGAAGAAAAGAGAGAAAGAAAAATTAAAGTTAAACCAGTGAAGGGTGCTATTCAGTACACATAGTTCAGAAGGTGCAGAATAAATTACAAATAGCTAGCAAAAAATAAGATACACAATACTCGGCTGCTTTTTTTCAGTACATGCACTAGACCCATGGTAACAGCTTGTTTGTATGGTCAGTGAGGCAATTGGATAGGGTGTATTCTTCCATGCTGCCAATGGGCCAGAAAATCAGCAGCTTCCCACAGTTCGGCAGACATCAGTGAAGATGAATGCTGTGCAATTACCCAGCCACAATCCTTCCCGTACATCAATGCCACAAAAGCTGTTTCTCAAACTAACAAGGGCGATAAAGCAAGACATGGCTTTTTACTCACTCGGTCGCTAATTGCAGTCCTTCGAAATCATGCAATATTTTTCTCCAGCTCTGAAATAAAGACTGTAAAGGAGTAAAATTCTTCTGCTGTTGAAATCACAACTCCTGTGTACTTCAGTGGGGTGGGATCAGACCGGTACTGCTCTTCGGATGCTGGGTTTGTTCTAGGGAAGCAGTTTATAACAAAGCAGTCCAAGAAAGGCTTTATGTTTGTGTAGTCTAACACCACTGGTCTGGGAGTGTTGGATCCTATTTTGGACACTTCAACAGTGTCCAATAGTAATAGCCAAACAATAGCAACCAGAGCACAGCTTCTGCACTCACTTGTGCTGTTGGAAGTGAGTGGTTGTGCTCATAAAGCCTTAAGGAGTAGGAGCACTGGAAAAATTTCCATCTTCTATAAAAGGGCCTATTGTATAATAAGGGGAGCTTGTCTTACTGCATACCAGCAATCAGAACGCTAGTCATAAAAAACATTTATGGACTGGCAAAAGACAACTACCTACCCAGTCCTGTCCAAGTTTTGTTTAGTAATATGTTATCACGGAATTCCGTGCGCTGGAAAGTTGGTGGTGTGCTTTGGATGAATATGAGTGTGAAGAATTATGTGGCTTACATAGCCAGACCTCCCTGCTGACAGTTTCCATTTCTGAATGGTAGACCCTAGTTCTCGAAGTGATGCACTGTGCTGTCACCTTTGTCATGCTTCAACAGAGAGATTGCAAAACTTGTTTAAATAGAGAATAGGGGAAAGGAGAAGGAAGAGTGAAAATAAAACAAAGGATAGCTTTGATAAGTAGTTTAGAGGTTCTTTCCTACGGTCTTCATGAAGAACAATGTCACAAGGCAAGGAACTTAACTGTTTCCCTTCCATTCCACCCACCTCCTTCCCCCTTCTTTATGGATTAAAGGTTTCAAAATCTCTATGGCTAAAATTAAGTATGTTGAATCTATACAGAAGTTAAGATACTGAATTATACTATAGTTATCTCTCCAGAATTTCCATGAGAACAGGAACTGTTCAGCTATACTGGGGGTCTAGGCACTTTTGGTGATGATTTCCTGAAGGACTCCAATATCCATCTTTAGGAAATCAAGTTTTGAGTGTCAGCAAAGCCATTCATTTGGAACTGTTCTGACTTGGCATAGTGCATAAGATCTACACAATCAGGATGAAATCTTGCCATGAAAGGTTCAAGACTTAACTTGCAGGAAAGGGGAAGATTAAGGAGTTGTAGTTGGAGGAGGGAATTACAGGTTGCCAAGACATGGGTAATAGGCTACTAACATGAATCCTTTGTCTCCAAATGCCCTGAGGAAGGGAAACTGAAGGTTTATAATCAGTGTGATATTCCTGGAATCTTTACATATTCTTCTTTGAAACTGGATTTGGGCAATGGAGTTGTCCTGAATACAACTTATTTCAACTTTAATAATAATAATAATAATTCCTTGTTATCACATTTCAAGTCGAGAAGTCGAGTCAGTTGCAAGATTCCCCCAAATCCATTATCATGGTTTAGTATATTCTATATGAGCAATATATACAGAGAGAATGGAAAGTACTAGGAGCAAGGTAGTACTGAAAGATCTAGAATTGTATTACAAAGACATTCTATTTAAATTTGTCTCCTGCCTCCTGAATTACACATTTTAATATAACTGTATCTGTACGTATAGAATTTATTTGGTTATGGTTTATTATTTTGTCATAGTGCTGAGAGCAGTTAGGTACAACATGATCTAACAATTATGATGCATGTAAATGCTATGGAGTTTACAGAGCAAACTGATATCAGAGAGCCATACTACAGTTCTTAACTCTTTAATTGGTTGGGACAAAAGCTTTAGAACTGGGAGTTGCTGATGTGCTTCCCATTAGACACAGCAAAAATGAAGGCAGGAGCTATTCGATGTTGCTTCACAGAACTGCTCAAAATTCTTTAAACCATTTGTTTCCATTTTAGTTCGCAGCAAGAGGTTCAGTAATTTGTGGACTGATTTTAATCATAATTTTCCTCACAGCATATCTAAACAATCACTGAAGCTGTATATTCCCTCTGATCTTATGTGTAAGATCACAGTATTAGCATTCTGTTTCATATCGGTGTAAGTATGGGGAGGAAAGTATCTGTTGCAAAACAACATCTTCAGACTGCTGGAGCTGTATTCATGTCACTGAACTGACAGACAGGTTTGTGATATTTTGTCAAAAGATGAAAGGGAAATTCTGCCCCAAAACTACGTAGACCATGTCTCAGAGTCCTGACATTTTGGCTTCTTCAGTAAGGAAGGGATGCCGGCTGCTACACTCTGAATATGGCTTTTTTATTTTCCATTGCTCCCAGCAAATTTTATAAAGAGCTTAAAAATATGTTATTGAGAAAACAGACTAGAAACAGATGAAGCTTAAGTGCCTGCTATTTCAGCTTGAATGAGTATCAAAAACCTGAGATGCCTAGTCAAACTATAAGAAACTCCTGTATCTGTTTTAATAGGTGTTAATATGAACATAGAAGGCTTCTTAATGCAACTTTCAGAATTTACTTGTCCAGGAGGGATATATATCCTATTGGTATGGATTTCTAGGGGTATTTCAGTACTTCAGTTTCTTGGCAGAATTGAGAAGGACTGAAAATGGGGGGAGGAGGAAGATCTTAAGCAGAGATTTTAAATTTCCAATGAATGAAACTGTTTACTACTTGATGTGTTTTCTGCTTCTTACTTTAGAATAAAGTGCTTCTGAGTGCTAATCAAAATGCATTCATTAAGCATGCTTAGAAAGAGGTATCTTTGCTTTTGTCAGAAGAGCTTATTTGACTCACACCAGCTTTTTTCTTGTCTTGGTAACGTGGAGAAGCAAAGGTGCAAAACCAATTTTGGCGATTGAGTGGAGCACCCCTTACATCAGTTCTGAATGCTTGCCCCGCATTAATCACAGGATGGTCCCCTTAAGGTGTAGCGTTGAGCTAAATACCATGAATCTCGTCTAGAACCTTTCTATGCTTGTGTATCTCTAGAACCTTTGTAAAATTGGCAATCTAAAGGGCTGCTAGAATTGTTCAGGGACAAATAAGTTCTCTGCTCAGCCAGCAATTTAGCTGAGAGTCCATACAGCGTACCACTTATATGCTATTTCATAGTATCTTATCCCATAGTCAGAAATTAGAATTTTAGAACTGATGAAAGATTTGGGTGAGAAAGATTCAGTTCTTCCTTATCAGTTAGGCATAATGCTTCATATGTAGTAGGTGTATGACATAGTAGCTTATAACCGTGCAGACATTACAGTTCTGAAGATTTATTTTTCGGAGCCAACAAGACAGGTAGAGGAGAATGGGGGATTTCAGAGAAGCAGCTGGCAAATGGCATGTGAGCTACCGTGCTGGTGAGCCGAGGTGAACTGATGCTCTGCATACACAAGGTGGTTACTGACTGATCAGGGAAAGGAAAGAGAAGTGATGAAGTCACTGTGAGCTGGCCACTGAATACAGCTCTGGGGAAGGAGGTACTGTCACACTATACAGCTGAACATTGTCCCAAATGTCACAGGATGTCTGGGAGCCCACAGCTCATGGCCACAGCGTGGAGATCAGCGTTACAGTTTAACTTATCTGAAGTTGCTGGTGCGATGCGCTAACGGGAATTGAAAACCCCTTATTAGGAAACCGAAATCACTAGATTTGCATCTAAGCTTTGATTGATTGATGAGTCAAACTCTTGGCGTAGGCTTTGCGGTGAGATTATTTTAAAGTTGATTTATTATTATCATCAATGCTATTTTGGAATGTAAACCCTGATATTACAAGGCAAAGGTTATCCACCTTTGAAGTGCAAAGTGCCAGATTATATTCTTTCTCAAAATAGTGATTCAATTCGGTGGCAGACACTTGGCAAAATGCAGGAGGCAGAGCCTGGTAGAAAGGCAAGGTGCTGCTGGTCAGCCTCATAGCTTGCTTTTGGCGAAGCAGTGCGCTAGCCAGGCTCAGGGCTCTGTGGGAGGTGATGCTTCCACAGGTGTCATTCTCAATGTGCGACAGCTCTTGGCTCCTGCCTTTGTGCTTGCCCTGTTTGGGGATATTCGGGTTTGGTTGTATGCTGTCTTTGGTACCTGTGTGTCCAATTGCTCAGTCCTGCATTACAGCTTATGGGAGTATGAATAAGAAAGGGAGCATTAGGATAATTTGTAAGATAATTCTGTTCTGAAGTGTATTGATTGCTGGAGAACTGTTCTTTGAAGCAAACAATTTCTTCTAGAACTACGGTGGTCTAAAAACACTTAAAAAATAATGCTTCAGAGGAGATTAAAAGTGTATATTATGATAGAGAACTGTTAAAATATTTATCTGCAGTTATTCGTAAATTCATTAAAAGCTTAAGTCTGATTCTTATGATACAGTAAGTCTCCAGTGACTAATCCGACAATTACATGCTTCCTAATGAGTAGTCTGAACATGACTGCCCTTGCAAATGCTTTGGCTCACAAAAAAAAAAGTATTTTATGTTGGTAAATTCTTCTTCCACAAATTTCAATAGGAAATATTAATTTTGCCTATGACTATGCAGGAAAACGAAACAAAACCGAACATTAATACTAAAAGTATCTTGTACAAAAACTACAATAGCTTTGTTAACTGAGCATCATCCTCCCCCACTGTGAGCACATCAGTTAATCATACTAGGCATTACTCAACTTCATTTGGCAGCAGTAAAATTTTAGATGTAATCCAAATATCACGGTAAATTTTTCCCTAAGTTGATGAGAGCCTAATTTTAACGTTCAGCATAGTCTTTTACAGAACTGGGGAGCCCTTAAAAGGTTGGATGTGTTAGACTTGTTTTGAGTACATTGATGTTGACCACTTAGAGTCATACAGCTAGGGAGTTTCTTTTCAAAAACAGAAAAATGGGCTCTTGCCAGAAATGACTTATAATGAGGATATAGCACTTGTGAGAATAGCCAGTAGAAATGACTGTAGTTGATGATTTCTCCAGTGACATTCCCTGCTCTCAGAAATGGACTGCACAAAAAGTATCTGATTTGCTGCAAACAGTGCTTGTCCTTTGTGCTGTGAGCAGCAGTCAAATACATGTAAGTTGTGGTGTTTACTGATCAGCCAAACTGACAAGGCAATGTTTGCGAATTCCCCCTTCTGGAGTGTTGCCTTATTTGCTTAATGAGAGCTTACAGAATTTGACCATCTGTATAGAGCCTTCCTATCATCTTATGAAGTAGTTTAGAGCACATAGTGGGCATAGCCTGCTTCCAAGGGCAAGATCTCATCCAGTCTGTTCCTACTAAATTGTCCTGCAAGTTTTCTGTGGCCTGTTTCTTATTATAATACAGGCACTGGATCTGTCTCTGCCCTTGTAAGGCAGGCAAGTCCTATGGAAATAGGTAACTGACACAAAAAATAAACGCTCTAGCTTTTTAGGTCTTTAGACTAAAGACTGGGGATTATTTTTTTTTTTTAATAGCAGAAGAATGTTTCCAAAAATCTTAGTTGTTCACAGAAGGGTTACATTCTGCCATCTATCTTTGTGCTGAAGTCCCATTGGGGTCTCTCAGCAGGCTACTCCCAAAACACAGATGTTTCTGGCTATTCATTCAGCATTTTAGTGCTGCTGGATGCTTCTTACTCTTTAGCTTTTTGTTACTTGGAAGCTTGTTAAAAAACAAATAGGTTTTTTTTGTTAACACCTCTGGTGCTGTCTCCAAAGTTACATAACATAAAAAAGTCTATATAACTATCACTGGGTGGTGTACACCTCATGTAAGTAAAACTCACTGAAGTAAATTATAGGAGTTTTGTATGTGTGGAACTTCAAGATATAACCCAAAAGCCTGTATGTCTAGTTTTTAATCAGGAAATTTCCCTAGAGTTTATCAAAGACAGGAACTCGAGGATTTGGCTAGTAAGAAAGTGGGGGTGTATATGCATCCCTGTCCTTGGAAAATTCAACTTTGAATGAGGGAATACAGTGTGTATTTATACTTTCTTTCTGAGTTCCTGTAAGTTCTCACGCTTTATTGAGAACCACCTATTTTTACAAGCATGGTAAGGCCCTTAGCGTGTCTGCTGGCATCTTAAATTAATCACAGTCAGCCTTAGGAACGTAACAGTCCACATGTCACCCATGTCGCTTTTTTCAGATGTAAAAGGGGATGCCATTTTCTACCACGACCATGTCCTTGACACTGTTGTTCAACATCTAAGAGCATCTGTAGAACTTCTGTGGGTGTAGATTTTGGAAGGATAACAGAATTTCTTTTTGCTAGATAGCACAAGCTATGCTGAAAACACGCGTTAATATACATCAGTGGCTTAGGACTTAGGACATTGCAACATGCTTCCTTGTCACTGCCTGTTTTGTATCAATCTGTTGAAGATACACAAGTTCCTAACCCACATTTGGCTATCTTTGTCTAAAGTCAGCTCTAGTTAAGTTGCTAAAACTGAGTAATTGCTGAGGCTTTCAGAATAAAGACAAACTGAGGAAGGAAGAGGAAAGGAAACCTTTTCCTTTCCACTGATTTACTTATATATGCCATCCAATTCAAGTTTCATCTGTTTTGGGGTTTTTTCCTCTATCTAGTAGCTCTTTATAAATATCAAAAGGCAAAATTTAGCCCTGTTATGAACATCTTGTAAAACTTTTTTAAAGAGCAAATCTGAACATGCTATACAAGTATGGAAATGCCACCTGATTTTGTCTCTTCAGCTTGCTTTTCAGTCCAGTAAAACTACTAAGATAATGAAATTAATTTTCTCCACTTCTGTTTATTTTTATTACATCTTTTGTATTGAGATATGTAAGCCAGCAGTTATATGAAAGCCACTGAATTATTATTCTGCGGTAGCAAAACTTGCTCTAGTGCTAGAAAGGTTCCCTCCTGCAGTAGCAGTGTGGAAAACAGAAGATGTTTAAGAATATCCTGTGGTTTAGGACTGGAAAGTTATCAACAAAATCCAGCCTTATCCCATAGCTCTGCCCATTGCCTCATGTTCTTTGGTCTTGTAGGAAAATGTACCCATAGAGCTAACAAGCTCCCAAACCCAGTTTGAAAGAGAGAAGGGACGGAGTTGGCTTGAAACTTGGTAAAGTACTTTTAGAGACTGAATCTCTTCCTGGAGTTTCTACTGAATGAATCTGATTTACATGTCCACCATGGGAAGCAATGGATGAAATTTTTTTAAGATAGCATAGAGACTACTGTTGTAAAGAGAAGGAGGAGAGCTGTTCACTGGTCCCTGGCTATATTTCCATTCCCCACTTCTTAGTGCAGGGTCTATCCTGGAAATTCTGTCATGACCGACTACTGTCAGCTGATATGCTGATGGCCATACTCTATCAAACAGCATAGAAAAAGAAAATCTCAATATCTAAATATGGTTAAACTTCATGAAGCCAAACACAATCAAACTGTAAAAATTAGTTCATCCCCCTATTAGCCAGAGCTGATGCGACTTCATCCAGGTTAGCTGGCTGATGTCCTCCATGAGAACACCTCTTTAGAAAAAGCCCATTGTTGATGGTTTTTGACCATTGGGATTATCCCGTCTTTAATTTTATGGTGAAATAAGTCTTTTAAGCACCAGTAAAAGATGATGTGTACTGTATATGTTCAAGAATGACATCCTAGGTGTTGATCGAGATGCTTCCTGCTGTAGTTTGTTCTCTATTGAAGAGCAGAGTAAACGAGTGTTTATAATCTCTGTATCAGTAAGCAGTTCTCAGTCATTCTATAGACTTTGATAGGATAGGGCCTCTCTACCTTTGCTTGTAAAGCTCTCATTTCACTTGGCTGGTAGGGAAGAATTGGTGTGAACTTTTCACTGAAAGGTGCCTCTTGTAGCTGTGAAGTAGCTTTCTCTCCACAGCAATTTGGAAGGATTTGAATTAGAAGATGCTAATGACGACCCAGGTTTCTCTAGCTGAACTGATGTAACATAATACATGGAGACTAAGCAAAATGCAAGAGAGGTGCAGACTGTTACCTCCTGTGCCTGAGCTAGCAGCAAATTATAAGGGAAGCAGCTTAGGAAATTAAGTGACCCAAAATACGATAGAAAAGAGTTTGAGCACTCTGGGTGTCACCTTGTGCAACATAAGATGGGGAACAGCTCTCTTTCCCAAAAAATTGCCAGACAACCTGGAGATCTGGCAGTGGTGCATGCGTCCTAAGTGGCATGAATGATGCTGCTGCTACACCTGACACCGTGGAAGCCTGCTGGGTTCATGATGCATTGTGCTGCCGTAATGTGAACTGCTAGAATGATTTCTGGACATAAGGAAATAAGGATGGAGGTACTAACTACTTTCTGTCTGAGGGGTGAGCAGAGAGATTTTCTGACTCCCCTCAGAAGTTTTGGAGGCACCAAAGTAGACCAAGTGTTTCAGTACCAGCCCTTTCTAGTATTCTGTTCAGTTCCAAGACCAGATGTAATTCCGTGTTAATGGATAGGGATTTTCCAATCCTGCATTCCCCTTTTTTATGCTACAAGTGTGAACCGTTAGCCTTTATCACCAGGCAACCACATTATCAAGACGTACATAACTATCTTACAGAACTTGCTTTCTATGTAGCAGTTCTTCTGCCTGTATCATTCACCGTCCCCACGAACAGCCCTCCATCTGCTAGGCAGGGTCTGTTTTTCCTACGCGGGATTGCAAGGCACCCCGTCACCTGCCCGGCGTGCAGACGGTGTTACTCCATCACGGTGTGGAGTCATCACTGACAGCACAGCGCGATTAGGCAGATGAAAGGGGATGATGGAGTTAAGGTCTCACTGAAGATGTGCCAGACAATCTGAGCTAACTGTAGTTATTGTGTGCAAATTTTTGTTGTTGTTGCTGTCATTGCCAAACTGTGGAGGAGGCGAGGTTTAGTCTGTAAGAAGTCTCCTACCTACCTGAGGTGGGGATAGGGGTGGGGTGTGGAAGAACCCCCAAACCACAGAATGGAGGGCAGAAATCCTGCTCCCACGTTAAAACTGCCCTCCCGAAACCTTCCCGTGGTCCGGCGCTAACTTTTCTGTGATGCCGTTTTTCTGCTCGAGTCTGCGGTTTGGGTTGTTTTTTTTCCCCTCGATGCTATTTTTAATTTTTTTTTTTAACGAAAAAAAAGCGTTAAGTGGGCTGAAGCGGCAGCAGAAGGCAAATACGCCTGTGCTCAAAACTAAGTTCAACTCGGAGGGGCGTGCGAGCGGTCCTTACCGTGCAGGATGGGAGCGGCGAGCCGTGCGGGGCCGGGGCGGGTGCCGCGCCGGCCGGGAGGCGCGGGGCAGCGCCGGCGCAGAGCAGGGCAGCC
>Ga0065711_1028724_pt1 | contig 39531 bp, 20 predicted proteins | sample Hoacrofraction12_FD_59098 | JGI IMG/M metagenome (GOLD analysis project Ga0065711, IMG submission 59098) | Hoatzin crop microbial communities from Cojedes, Venezuela - Epithelial fraction 12 v2 (version 2) | ecosystem: Host-associated > Birds > Digestive system > Esophagus > Crop | place... | reverse complement strand
TAAATAGGCCTGTAATTAAAACTGCCAGTGTTGATTAGATCAGCCATGTAGGAAAGATGCATTTGTATTAGTTCTAATTAAATCTATTTTAAACTAGTTGAAGTTACAGTTTGTGGTGGGTTTTTTTCTGTTTTTTATTTTTTTTTCCACTCCCTGATACAATGGCATGTATTTCAGCTACTGGATATAGCTCCCAAGCTGTACAGACCTCCGTTTCAAAGGCTCAATCTTTTCTCTAGCTGGTCTCTAATCCCAGGTTACTTCTCCCTTGGCTCTGAACTTCTTTCCTAGGCAAAACCCGGTATGATTTAAAATAGGGTTGTTACAGGAACGTGATGGGTGGGATCCAGCCACTGTTAGCATCGTTAGAAATTTTTTTAGCATTGGTGACGAAAACGAAAGTGTTCATCATAAGTCAAGCTCTAGTTACTGGTCTTAATGTGTTTTCCAGTGTATATCAGGTTGGCTGAGAAGTTCATAGTGGGGAGAAGCTGGGACAGGGAAAGGCAGGAGCACGGGTAGCTCTGGCAGCCCCTGGCACACTCTCACAGCTTTCTCTGGTGCTGGGTGGCATTTCTCCCACTAGGCATCTTTGAAGCTTGCTGGTATCAAGCCCAGTGAGATACACTGTGTTTGCAAAACTCCCTGTAGGAGTCTGACACCCTGCTAGAGCTGAAAGTTATCCTCTCCTCGAATAGAACAGAATGAAGATTTGGCCCTAAGTGGATATTTTCATATATATATCGAGCAATGCAATCTACAAATGCTAATGAAGTCCCACAGAAGTGGCAATTTATGCAATGGTATTTTATGCAGTACATGTCTCTGAACAGGCTTGCAAAGGTGTAACTCCAGGGGAATAATATCAGCCTTTCTCTTGACTCCCCATCCATCCTCTCAGTGCAGAGGAGATCATAGGTGTAAAGAAAAAATGATGAGGTTGGAGCCTTTTGGCTGCTCTGTAGCTTCGAGCAGTGCTGCTGGGCTTTTTCCTTCTTGTGGTTCTGGTGGCTTTGTATGGGTGCATGCCAAGACTGCTTTCTCCAAGGCAGGATGTGTCTGGAGCACAGAGGTCCATCACTGGGGAAGTCCCTGGGATAGGGTGATGCCAGAGATGCTGATTCATCTCTGGGCACAGCATGGTTCTGCTGCTTTGGACCTCTCCTTAACTCCCCTGGTAGCCCAGCGTGCCAGGATTGATGCTCGTGGCTCTGTGTATGCCAACTTTTTTTTTTTTAAATAACCTGAACGCATGGGAAATGTCCAGGAACTGAGAGTTCTGTGTTTAGGCTTGTAATGCAACTGGAAAAAAGTAGTTGTGCTATGTTTTTCATATTGATTTTACTTCTCCTTGGTGCAACATTTTCGATTTAAATGGCAGCAGACTGAGGCACAGAGTGGGAAAAAATGTTCTGAGCTACACAACTGGGAAAAGAGCCTGATTTTCTGATTTTGTGTCCATGTTATCCAATTAAATTTTGTCACTGTCCTGTGATTTCATGTCCAGTGTAGTATTGCTTCCACAGAAGAGCTAATTATGGAATAAGATAAGTACGAAAGTGCTCATATTTAATTAAGAATATTATATAGTATATCCAGGAAGAAGATTTTTTGCCTAAAATTGTTTTAATTAACATGAAAGAAAAGCTTCCCCTGACTTTTTATTGTCGCAAGATAGAGAGAAAATTATTTCATGCTAACATTGGACTATATTTAGCTTCCATCTCTCTATCTACAGAAAAAAAATTGAAAATTAGTTTGTTAGATTGTATTGCTCCTTTTTATCTCATAAGGGTTTCCTTCAAGTGCCATTAAATAGTGATATAATCTTTAGAATATTAGTTAACAGATGATAAATATTGAATTTTTGTTGTTTGGTTTGTATTTTGTCCTTTTTGTATCTCTTCACTGAGGAAGAAATGTTCAACCTTCCAGGAACCTGATATTTTGGACCAAATCCCTCTCTGAACAGGTTGTATGCTGCCCTTTTCAAAATCAAGCTATCAGAAGATGCCCTTCAGCAGAAGTGTTAAGAGGACTTGGTGAGCTTAACATGTTTCGCCTGCTTAATTTAATTTGGAAAAATTCAACCAGAAAATGAAGTTATTAACAGGTTGGTACACTCAGAGATAAGATGATGTCACAGCAAAGCAGTCAAGTGGGTTGCTTGTCAAAATATAAAATATGTATCTGTCAGAATCAAATGATAGATAAGCTGTGGCTGGGCGTAGGATGCAGTGAAAATAGTGTGCTAAAAATTGAAACCGAATCCCACCAGTCTGGAGCACAAGCTTTTAGTAACTATTGTGGTGATCAGAAATATAACAACTCTGGGGACATGAACTGTACTGCTTAAGCACGGTACGTGTAATTTCTTGGCACTGGTAGGCAGAAGCACGTACATCAGCACTAGACCTCAAACAAATGGCAGAGACCTTGGAAGTGTGGCTGCTTCAACAGATGACTTTCAAATGGGGACAACCCATTAGCTCAAGCATGCCAAAATGAAGATTAATAAATCTTTCTCCGGGTAACTTGGGAAACTTTAAGGCCTTAAAATGTGAAAATGGGGTTTGTCTAGGCAAAGTGATGAGCTTTTTGTATGAGAGAGGTTCAGATCAAAGACAGGAGTCTCCAGTATATTTTCCAGGAACACGTACGTGTTGTGTCTGTCACAGGCCTCTTCCTGCCTTCTGGCTTGCCATATAAAATAGCTGGCACCAGGAATTTAAAGTTAATAAACTAGGAAATTATGAATGGTAAATTGGAGTCTTGTATGAGCAAAACAGAATAGGCTACTTAGCAAGGAATGCAGTTGAACTCCCAAATACTATGATGGCAAAATGAAAGAAATACTATTATAACAAATGTCAGTACTGTGCTATCATTGAATTTGGGAAAATGATCCCACTTATTTGTAACTGCATTCACCGCAGGTTGCAAAATTGAGCTTGAAGACTGTAAATTCTTGGGGGCAGCCCATGAAATCTCTGTTTGCTCAGGATCTTCCACATTGCGGGGTTTAATTGTGACTGGGAACTCTTAGGACTAACAGGATACAAATAATAAAGTCCTAAATAAAATGGTGCTTTTATATTTAAAGGTCAGAAGGGACTACTCTGATGTCTTGATCTGTAGACCATAGGGCTTTGTTTAGTAATACCACCAAGATATTTCTAATCTGTACTTCAGCTTAAATACTTTCTAAAGCCTCAGCCTGAGAGATATTCATCTTCAGGAAAAAAAATAAAATTGTTCTGATGTTAATTTTTTCAGTATTTAAAATATTTCTCATTTAAATTTCTTTAGCCTTAACTTCTAGCCTTTGGATTTTGATTCTTCTTCTTTACACTTGAATAAACCTAGCTTCTACCAAAAAAATTTTTTTTTATAAATGGAACAGGTGAAGTTTAAATCTCTAAGGTGAGTTCTTAAAAACTTTAGTGTTTTTTTTTTTCCTAAGTCACTTCCAGGGTTTTTGCCATATTTTATATGGTGTGAATGCCAGAACCAAATGTTGCTTTTTTTATAATGACTTCCCCAACCCTGTACACAGAGGAGACAGCAATTTTCTGCTGCTATGTGTTAACCTCCAGTTTTATGTACTCAAGGACCACATTCACCGTTTGGGACTTCATGCTGTTGCGTTTGTGTGTGCTATGTTTACTCTGTATCATGCTATTATTTTATTCAGCAATAATTGTAGTAGTGATATAAATTATCTATGTAGCTGCTATACATAAGTTTACAACATCATAGATATGTATCAACTTCTGAAGATGAAGAGAACATCCTTTCTTTGGTTAAAAACTGAAAATAAATCTCAAATCTCCCAGCTTGAGGCACTCTGTTTTAGTTGTGTAATGACAATGCCTTCGTAATTGAAAGAAAAAGAAAAAGGAAATTTGGGAGACTATTGGTCTACATGTGGTACACTTTTTTTTCCCAAATTGAAAATAAAAAAAAGTCCAATGACACATTTGGGCTGAAACAGTGTTTGCTGCACATGTTTTATATATGTGGGTTTCTCACAGGGATCACGTGTCTTAATTAGGTAATTTATATTGTGTTATCCAAAGAAGATGTTCTTGTTCATTTGGATACACAATACAAGTTTCAAGAAAACTTGTTAGTCCTGTATTTACAGAGATTAGTGCATGGATATGGAATAACAACTACAAATCTAACCCTGTATGCTGGTACAATTACCTTCTATATTGCTTGCTAGATTACGTTCCCTGGACAATCAGTGTTGTTACATGCATATATCTACGCACACAGAGTATTGGTAGGGATAAGTTGTATTTCTGTTAGGCCTTTTTAATTCTCTTCCTGAAACTAAATATGCTAGCTTTACCCACTGGGCAACTTTAAATGCAATCTCCAAAATCTGACGTCATTTGAAACTAACCCCAATGAGGAAAGTTCAGTCATTTTGTTATCCTCAGCATCTTGGCCCTCTTAGAGCTGTGATGTTTCAGAGGGGTAACGGCAACCTGAACTTGAGATCTCCTGGCCTTTTTTCCACCTTCCCACAAAACCTTGATATTTCCTAAATGAATGTTTTATTTCATTGTACTAATCTGATACTGTTCACCCAGAAACGGAATCTAGTTATCGCTGGTTACGTTAATTGAGCTTCCTTAGTTTCTCTCCCCTTTTGTCATTAAGCTGGATTTGAGCTTCACGTACCCTTGCAATTACTTTGAAATTCCAAGTCTCCTTGCAACTACTTTGAGAAATCTGAAAGCTAAATGATTCCCAGGTTTAAAATATGATGTTCCCTAGCTGAAAGGCAAAAAGCAATATTGTTATATTTGTATTCTGATGAAATTCATTATGTACAATATAATTTGTGGCTCTGTAACAATCTACTCTTCTTCAATTAGGGATTAAGCCAGATACTGCATTTCCTCCAGATCTTTGTAGTAACTTTTTTTCATTGAGAATACAGAAGGAATTTGAAGTGTGTGTCACTGGCAGTAAAATGCAAGTTTACAGAGTTTTTCTTCTGTTTATTGTAAATCAGCTACAGAACAACAACCCACGGCATTGGTCCAGGAAACTGAGATGATGACGTTAGGAAGTAGAAAGATGAACAGAAGATCTTTATTATAAACCTCGACAAATGGCTTCCTTTCCTTGCAGTGAGGACCTGTTTTCAGCTCTCTTTGAAGCCAATGGGAAGACTCCCACCAGCTTCCAGTGGGAGCTGATTCAGACCCTGACTGCTCACATTTGTGCCCAGTCTGTGGTAGGATACGGTGAGATGCAGAGTGTTCAGAGTACTGTGACTAATGGGATTACTCCAAGGACCTCGGATGCAGTGGGAAACCAAGGTGAAGTGAAGTTATTTATCACTCTTCATCAGATCAATTTCCTTATTCATGGGAACCCAACAGCAAAGGAAATGCTACCATATTGATGACCACCTTGTTGATGTGTTACAAGCCCTAGCTGCTGTCCAAACTCTGTTCCTCTGAACAATATTTGAAGTGTAGCCTAAGAGAACTCTGTAACTGTTCTCCTCCTTTCTGTATTTATAAGCCTACAATATTGTAAATTTTTACTGTGGGTGGACAAGCAACATCCACTCATATCAAAGAAGATACAAGTACAGATAAATATAACTTTATACATTCATTTTTATATAACTTATGCAAATGTATGTGCAAGTTAGTCACAGTCCCCAGGCTGGCAGCAGATAGCTGATGTGGCCGTTGTTGTAGCTTCATTTGGACGCTTGTGTTGCTGGATGATCCTGCTGCCTTTAAGCAGAGCTTTCATACGTGCATTTGCTCTGTGTTCACTAAAACAAAGTTTGGCTGGAAGGAAATGGCAGGATGGGAAAGAAAGAGGAGCACAGTCCTGGCAGTTGTTTGTCTCTACTGCCAAGGCGGGGCTTAGACATATCGAATGTGGATGCTCCTCTTGTTTTTTTTCTCTAGAGCATTAGTAAGAAGAGTTAAAGTCTGAAAACTGAGGAACGAGGTTGGCATGTGCAAGGACTGTGGTCCTCAATGGCATCCACCTCCTTGCTCTTCGCCCAGCCCTCCTCCTGTGACAGAAGGGTTGTAGGTCTCCACCTTTTAAATCTTTTTCTCCTCCATCACATCACTGGTTGCTCCAGGAATGGCTTCTTTTGCCTAACACTGGCTGTTAAGTACTAACTGACCATCTTCAAAAACAAAGTATGTGGAGACTGCAACTTATGATTCTTATTATATAAGAACTTTTCTGTTTTTCTCCGAAGGATGAACAAAACAAAAAGTCCAGTTTTGGTATGCCAGGTTCAACTGTCCAAATTAATATTCTTTATGTTTGTCCTTATTTTAAACACCCATGAATAACTTGATCCCTACTGCTTAGCTTATAGGTTTTAGTGTATGAATTTTAATATTCCAATTAATAGTGCGATCTTTATTATATTACTTTGTACTTGTGTTTTCTCTGTCATCATGAGATCTAAAAATACTCTCTTAAACCAGGTCTTTGTAAGTATATGAATTTTACCCTATAGAGAATTATGTATTGGATAAGTGTAGTAATGAGAGAGAACAGTTTTTTCCAAAGTTCATTTCAGAGCTCTGCATTCTCTACAACATTTAAACACTTGACTCCCACGTCTACTCTCTAAATTGCAGATCTCTTTGCTCCCCATTCTATATTTCAAGTAATCTTTGAAAAATTTGTATTCAGGAGTCTTCAAATATGAATAGTGATAATGATATCAATATTAGTAATATGTGCTATTAAAAGACATAAATCTACATTTTCAAAGCTTTGATGTGCTTACAAAACTGAACTTTTAAATGAAAGTCTGTTTTTAAATCATGTATGTATTGCAGAAATCTATTAAGACCAGTTTCGTAAAGATCTGCTTATACTTAGAGCAATGAGTCACGTGCTCCTGCAGTGATGCCCTGGGAGCATGGTAGATATCTGATGAATCGGACCTGTTCAGCTTATCACAAGTTGTTTCTCAAACCACCTTAGTGGTTAATATTGGTATCTTTTTCAATCTTTGTTTCCTGTGTATATATATTTGTATGTGATTCTTATGGCACTGCAGTTGTGAACTGTGAGTATTACCGACTGGAGAAGCTGTGTGCTAAATTCACACCAGATGTCTGCAGTGAGATCTTATCTCTCTGAAAATCTCGCCTTTCAAATCCAGATGCACTGTAGATAGCATTGTATTTTTCTTAGAAGTTACACTGGTCTTCCCCTCTTTTCCTTATGCTGTACAGCAAGATGAGAGGTAGTCATTCACTACGTGAATTTCCTACTTCAAAAGGATTTTCTTATTTCAGCCTTGTTCAAACTGGAAGATCATTACTCTTTGTTTTCTACATAGACATTTTAAGGTTCTTAGCTAGCTGAGAAATAAAATTTAGAACGTTAGTTGACATCATAAGCTTACATTTTGAAGGCTGTGCTTAGATTTTGAGGTTGCTGGCTAGGACAATCAAGGCTAACTAAACTGACTGAAATGCTGAATGTGTCCCTCGTTTTAATGCTGGTTCTACTGTTGGGTATTTTACTCTAAAGGTGCATGCTTAAGATTCACTCTCGGATCAGGTTGCTGAAGGCAGAAAGTCACTGACAGAGAAGCAGAAATGTTTTGAAGAGCAGTATCAGTCTCCCTGTCTCTTACACTAACCGCCAACAGCTGGGGAGCAGGCAGTGGAGAGGCAAGAGGATCAGGTCTCACGGGCGCCTGTCCACAGGCTTGAGGCCGAGCAGATTTGCCAGGGGAAAGGTACAGGTATTTGTTGCCTTTACTTGAATTTCTGTAATTAAAAGGAATGAAAATTTTTGAATGCTAGTGCAAATCTTCGTAGAGTATGTGAATTTTAGTCTATTGATTTTATGTATCAGGTAAGCGTGGTAATGTATTTTTTACTTAATAGCTATTTTTAGTAAAGAGCTGAACAATGTAGCTAAGCAGCAACAAGGAGAGGATCTAGGTGAGGGGACAGAAAAAGTGGGGGGGGGAGAGAAAGAAATGTGTATAGTTGACCAGCGAGGTTTCAGACTTTTCCACTATGACTTCAGACTCCTGGATCACTGTATTCTGCCCTTTTCAGCAGAAGTGCCAGGCAGGGCTGCAACAGAAGGAAGCTTGTCCCACTGCAATTTATGGCTCTAAGTGGTGAAAGGACAGTGCCCATATCTATCTGGTCTCAGGTCATATGTGGTTGAAAAGTGTTTGATCTCCTTCAGAAGACAAGGAATGTCCCACAGCCACCTTGATTTGCACCGCTCTCGCATCTGTTGAAACATCTGGTGGTGGCCAGTGTTGGAGACATAACAGGAGACGTGTTGAGGAGCCAGTCTGGCTCAGGATAAGAGCTTTTATACTTCTCTCTGCTGCATGACATTGAGGGATCTGGAAGTCTTTCATGCATGCTCTGGCCTCTAGGAAGTTAAAATCCTCAGAAGAGAGTTGTCATTGAGTAAACAGCATTTCTTGCCTAAAACTTTGGGAGGTATATTTTTATTTTGCTTGCATACTTATAACTACTGATTAAAAAAAAATGTGCCTTTTTAAAACTTTTACCTTAGACCTTCAGTATTTTAGCTTAAAAAAAAGTCTACCTTTTTTTCCTCAGTGGTACACCTTTGTAGGATGCAGTCATGTGGGAATAGTGTTGACTAGCAATTATTTACCTGGTCGGACTTGTTAGTTTTCCTGCAAATGAGGTATTTTGTTTTAGCAGTGGCATCTTCTCTTATGCAGTTATTTAGAGAAACGCTGTAGAAGATAACAACTTTGCAGAGGAGAAAAAAAAAAAGGCAAAAAAACAACCACACACGAGTTGGAAGGGCTTAGAATAAATTATTGCATGTCATTCTGTGGGAAAATCTTCCCGTACAAACTCTGTGTTGTTCGCAATGTGAGTGCCAGATCCACTCAGCTCTGCTTTGCACTTCTGTCACCCTTATCACTCATGAGACGATACTCTTCTACTGTAAGTGCTACCCCCAGCGGCATGTATTCATTTATAGGACTTGCATACTTATGCTGAAGTCAGACACCCAAGAGGCACAGGATGAATTGACAGTATAGGCAGATGCTTTCAGCAAAGATACTGGGATGTTAAAACAGCTTTAGCGTGGTTATTGTTTTGCCAGGCAAATCCATGTACTTGTCATCAAGGTGTTCGGGAGTATTTCAGCCTCGTTGTACAAGCTGAGTACAAGAGCTGTAATCAAGAGTTACATCATTTGGTGAGACAAGACCTTGAGGAATACAGCAAAGGGAAATGTGCATAATTAGAACAGTTCAGTTACAAGGGAAAGGGGCTCTGACAGTGTTAGAAATGCAGCTGAAACACGCAGTCTCCACTGCCTTGTCATCAGGCATTAGAAGGTAGAAGTCAATGGGCCAGAGAGACTTCAGGATCCAATGAAGGAGTGTGGGGTTCCCTCTCTGAACCTTCCCAATCCTCAGGAAACCATCTAAGGTGACCGTCTGCTGAGCCACAAGGTATCCTCTCTGCGGAGAAACACCAAACCAGAGATTAAAAAAAGGGTCACTAACTAAAAACTTCATTTGAAAAAAGGAGTTTGTTTTGGTAGTGGGTCAGAGAATGTTGAGAAATAAGAGCATGACCAGTTTTCCCTGCTTCTCATAATTCCCTTTAAGGAAGAGCTTGACATGAAGAGTGCCAGACATGATAGCCACTGTGACAGGGAACCCATCATAGGTCATCGAAAGCTTTAGGGCCAATGCGCTTCCCATGGTGCTTTCCACACTAACACTTTTGCCAAAATCCTTCCTAGAAATTTCACTTGGGAGGGGGAAAAGAGTTCTCTAGTGACACCACTTCTGAGTATGCAACATCCAGCCTGCTTTATTTATATTTTTTACAAAATATTTATCACTGCCATAGTGATAAGTAACCTAAAAAAAGAGACGACGTTGCAAAGCAATTTGACCTTCTCTAGACCCTATCTAGAGACATCTCTATTCTTACACATATATTATTGGCAAATGTTTTGAATTTTTTAGTTTGTAGAGGAAAATGTTCAACATCTCAGGGATTCTCAAGCCATGGGAGACGCCTTCCACCCAGCAGTAAGTAGGCTACCAGACAATACTTAATTTCTAGGTGTCATATATCTTGTAACCACCTCTGGACCTTAATGTGCAGTGAATTAATAACATTTCTCCTCTTTGCCTTTTCATTATTCTATTTATTATAAGCCAAAGCTGGCAATTGTGACACTGTGTGAGTGACTTCCAAGAAACACCATTCTGTGAGTGCTGAAGGAAGGGACTCGTGTGCAGCTGTAAAGCCGATGCTTCTTCAGGACCTTAGCACCAACTGGCACCACTGGCATTCGTCTTTCGGGTGAGACTACGGCTGGAGCTCTACCTCCCAAAGCCAGCACTGCAGCAGGGCTCTGCAGGTGAGCAATTCTGAAAACAATCGATTTAATCATAACGTGAAAGTCACGGTGAGATATGTTTTAATTGAGGCTGCTGGTTGAGTGCTGCTGGGCGCTGTGGAACGTGAACAGTGCTATGAATATAAGGAATGTTAATAATGGGGTCCCATTTCTAACTTGGGAACAAGAGTTTCATTGCGTGCACATAACTTCCATGGGCAGGCATTCCTCTTGTCTTGCTGGATGCGGGGTGTGGTTCTGAAAGAATAACCCCAGTCCTTTAAAAGAGTAATGGAAGACAAGTCAAATAATTGTTTCTTTGCCAACAGTCATGGCATGGCGAGGTGCCAGGCACAGGTTTTAATCCTGCAAATGACTCCAACACAGTGAAGGAGGTAAATATAGAGTGCAATCCGAGATCCAGGTCTTCGTTGGTCAGGGGGGTTCGTTGGTTTGGGGGGTTTGTTTGTTTCTTGGGTTTTTTTTGTTGTTTGCTTGCTGCTTTGTTTTTTTTAATAAGCAGTTTGATTAACAGAACTTCCTCTGGAAATGCTGGATAATTGATAATGTTGGTTGTTAAGAAGGCTCTAACTCCTTTGTGTTTAATACAGAGTGTTAAAGCCAATAGCATAGGTCAGAGGAAAAGTATCGAAAGACTGCACGTACAGGCATCTGCATATTTGATTTTGTTTCCACCAGATTCCTAGCTATCACTGTCTTAGGATACCTAAGAGGCTCACAGTTGTCATAAGCCTCTCTGAAGTGGGTGCTTCAGAATTGTCCTAGGATGGTATTGAGCCAATCTAACAGCTTTCACGCGCGAAGCATGCACAGCGGAAGAGGGAGAGAGGGAGGAGGAATGCGTGGTATTCCCCTTCGTCTTCCTGGCACAATTGTCCTGGTGGTACTGTTTCAACTGGTGTAATCAAGAACAGCCCTGTGGCTATGCTACAGCACGTGAAGCTCCTTTTTCTGACCCTTATATGGCACACGACTGCTGCACGACTGGTGGGGTTCGTTCGTGGCTCCTGTTCCTCGCTGCTCTCTTCAGCCGCAACGAGCGCAAATTTGACATGTTTAGGAATCTGGCCTTATATTTTAAAACTCCATGCAAATATGGTAATAATAACTAAACTGACATTTGCTTTTGCTTCTGTATAGTATGTCTTTAATATGATTACTACCCTTAACATTTAAGGGAACTTTGACAGTTATGTAATCCCTTCAACATTTAAGTACAACAGGAATTTATTATTAAGTGCAGTGGCTGGGAATGGGGCACTCTTTTCATTCACACTATAAACAGTTATGTTGGATTAGTAATTCTGCTTGTCAGAGTTATTCACTGTTTGATATTAATCATTAGGTTTATGAAAGGTGCAACAGAAGGCAGAAATGAACGGTGAAGAAGTTGTAAACCTTGGTTCCATAAAATCAAGCTCTATCTAATACTTAGGTTTGCAACATTTCTTGCAGTGACCATTAGACTCAGGGGAAAGGAAGTACTGCATTACGGCAATGGTACCTCTAACTATCTTTTGATAAACATATATTTATCTTCTCACTATATAAATGTGATAGCAGGTAGTGATGAAAGCCAAGACTTTTGAGAAGGCTCTTAGGTTGTTATGTAAAGAATATGTTTTTCAGACTGTTGTATAGCTCGAGTATGATACAACCTAGCAAAACACTTAATGATCAAATATTACATGACAAAATGAATAGCATCTCCTTTTGGTTCTTATCCGCTATTAAAATCATGTATAAACCACTTCACCTGAATATTTCTACCTCATTTGTGGGTTGTTATCTTTGAGCTACATAATTAATTTTTGTATCTTGCAAACTATGATGCACTGCAAAGGTTTTTTTTAACACTTCTGAATCTCTAGTGCATGTTCACGCAGCACATACAGAGGAGTCAGGTCCTTTGGTTGCAACAGTCTCATTGCAAGATCTTTAGATGATCAAAGTGAAAATGACACCATTGTAACACAAGTTGTCTTGAAACAGTGCATAATAAATTACCATGATCAGTTAACGAACATACATGATTAATGAAACAAAATATAGACATGTAATAAAGGCTTTTTTGTGAGTGTCAGTAATCTTCCTCGTTCAAGTGCTTCCAGATACATCCCTTATACACCTAACATAATAGTTGATGTGTATCCATAGGTATATAGTAATATATGCAGTAGTGAAATCAAATAGCAGTGTATGACCTCTCCGTTAAAAGTGATGTTAAACCTTAATAGTGTATTTGACACTTGTCTATACCTAGATTTGTTTCAAGTTTATTTCCTTCTCCCTCCTCCCCCCCTTTTTTTTTTAATTCCTGTTTGCAATAGTTTTGGTTTGTGTTTAAAAAAAAATAAAATCTTCATTGAATAACATTAGTCTTCATTAAGCTATGTATATCTTTCACTGATCGCTTTTAAAGCAACATGGCATTAGTTTTTTAAATTCTCATCTCTAAATTTAGCATTTGCTTGTGGTAGGATCGAAAGTGTCAAAAATATACATCACTGCCTCATTATCAATCACTGTGATATTTTTGGAGAAGCCATTTGATTTGCATCGTCGGACCTCCTACCTAGCATCACAGAAGGCTGTGCATCAACAAAATTAACTTTTGTCACTCAAACCAAATTGGACTGAGGCGATCTTGCCAGAACAGCTAATGTGCGTGCAAGGAGGATGGCTGATCCCGGGAACATTCAAACCTTCTTTGGAAAAACAGAATAAATTAATTAATCCGCTTCTGGGTGATGTCCCAGAACTTTCCTTATGTCTCAAATGAAACCCAGTACGAAGGCAGTAGCTCAGCCCCACCCGCAGCCAGTGAAAAGCAAAGGCTGTGATCCAGCTAGAGGTGCAGAGTGATGGTGATGGGGCAGACCGGACTCTCGCTTGCACCACCCCAGCAGGCAGAGCACAGCGCAGCTGTGTCTCACCTGCAGAAGCCTTGAAGCTGTGATTTAGTGTGCGGCCGCCCTTTGCGAAGTTCCCTGTTGCTCTGGAGGAAGTTGCTGCAGCTCTTTGCAGACTACAGCGTACCTCTCATCTCCTGCCAGCTCTGCAGAGCGGAGCAGTTCCTAGCAGCAGGATCACCACCCTCATCACCTCCTCCCTCGCTCGCAGAGTGGGAGCCGCTCTCTTTCCAACATCTGGAGGTCTGGTCTGCAGCATGGGGTGCTTGGGGTTCACGTGCTTCCCTTCTCCCTGGATCCAGACCCAGCCATGCTGGCAGCTCTTTCCCACTGAAGCCCAGCATGGCTGGTTGTCCTCACTGCAAGGCAACAAAAAGACAACAAGAAGTCCCAGCCCTCCTACAATGTCTATTATTTTTAGCTTGAGGTTATGTTAGCCACAATCAGGAGAGGTGGGTGCATCCTGCCTGGTTGCATCCTGCCTGGCAGCAAATCCACATGAGAGACAAAGTTGACTTTTCTTGGGCCTCTTGGCGAGAGAAGTAATTCTGTTAAGTTTTACTGACTCTGAAATTCTTTGTGTAGTTTTAAGATAGAAACTGAGGATTTGTTCTTGGGCATCCATTTCCTATATTTCACAAATGCCAGCTCATCATCCAGTTCTTTTTTTTTTTTTTTTTTTAAATTTCTCTCCCAGATTTGTTTCAGGTGCTTTACACTGCACTGTAATTACACATGATATTATCTGCTGAAGATATGTTCTTGGTGAATCCAGTCCTCCTTCCTCCTGTGAATCCATCGGTAGCCCATTGATATGTCCCTCATCCATATTTACTGAAAGATTTTGGTGTTCTCTGAACTGGTGATGAAGAATAGCAGCAGTTCTGTGAGTTTCTGGGGATTTTGTCTGTTTGGCACTTAAGTTGTTCCATAGCTGCAGTTTGCTACAGGAGTTACCTGGTCCTTTTTTATTTCTTTCTTCACTGGTGGATATAATACAACAAAGCCCCCAAAGAACTGAAGAAATCACTGAGCTTTTTATCCCCTCAGGAAAAGGTAACAATTTATGGAGAGACTGCAAGAAGTCAGGATTAGGGGATTTTAGAAAACGTAAACCTTTTCCTTTTTGGGTTGCATAGACCTTTCCTAAGACATCAGTCCGAAGGAAAACGTGCTACTGTAGCGTAGATGGATGTTGAGTTTAAATTCAAGTTTGAACAAAGTCAGTACACGTGTGCTTTAATGTGCTCGGGGATGGATGATGTCAAATCTCTGTCTTAGTCATTTAAATGACAGTTTCAGTATTGTCTGTTATAGAAATATTTAGTCTTTGATCTACTTATAGAGCTAGATAGTTCTTGAAAATTTTCAGAAGTTTTTCCCCATTTCCTGAGCCAAGCAAATGATTTTTTGAAGCCTAAGTCAGCTTGTTTTATCTCAGAGGAAGTAATGTTATTACAGTGTACCTGGTGAGACCACTGGAATATGTGCATTTCGATGCGAAAATACCTCAAATGCTCAGGTTTTTTTGCAAACGTTTCTGAAAAGGGAAAATCCTAATGGGAGAAAAAATTTATTTTTAAACCCTTAAGCAAGTGAAATAAGTAGAGTTGCACTGCCATTTTTATAATATTCCTGAAATTCTAGTTAACAAGTAAGACTGGCCACATGAAAATTCAAATAAAATTTTATTAAAATTATAATAACAGTTCTAAGGGACATGAAAGGAAATTATCTTAGAAATATCAGCAGACTGCTAACTGGTAATAATGCTAATTGGCTTCTCTTTGCTCCCATACTACTGTGGATGCCTGGATAAGTCTGTTGGAAAGAAATAGATAAACACGTATGAATTGCACTCTGTGCTGGGTGAGAAATAATACCAAAAGGCTGAACTATTTCATGGCAAGATCTGGAACAAAATGTTAAGAGTTACATTTTGTAACTCAGCTACCATCCTTTCAATATTTAAAGCAATCGAGCTTCAATTTGACATTAAATAAAATTTTGCTGTTTTTTCAGCCTTTTTGGAGTTTTAAGATTACTTGTTAAATTAACTGCAAGAAGAAAGATGGTGTACTCCAACAATTTATGAAAAGCTTGCAGAAAAAAAGTCTTGAAAAGAAATCTGATTCCTCAAACAACTCTGGTATAACTAAACTTTTTCCTATTAAAAAAAATGTTTTGTGGGAAAAAAAAAATCCTTTCAGTTTAATCTTCTAAAATACACTGTTTTATAAAAAAAAGGACCCCACATTCATAATTAGTTATTTTAAATATAATTTCCATTTCAGGTGGGTCTGTCATACCAGACCCGGTACTGGAAGTGCAGCAGGCAGAGCTGTACTGGGGGCAATGCTGAGGGCTGGGAGCTGGAGCAGGCATGGAGGACAGTTGCCGGCATTGGGGGCCAGCTCACCACCATGAGAAGACTGAGCGGGTACCACCTGGGTGACGGGGGAAATTCCAGAATACGTATTTTGTTTCCTCAAATGAAAGCAAGGCTTTTGCTCTGGCAGCTCCATTTCTGGACCTTTCAGGGTGGTATTTTTGTCAATAGTGAAAAGCATGGTTCAGGTCACCTGCTTCCTATTTGCTGCCAGCCTCTGACCTGCTGTGGTCCTGGCATAGGTCATTATGTCTAACCGTGGGATGTGCTTTAATCTTATATTAACTTCTAACCAATCTCTAAAGCTAAATTTGTAGCATCATCTTGAAATGGATTTTACAGCTGCAAGTAAGTAAATTGTGAAAAACCTAGTCCAGAAGACAATATTAAGAAGTATGAAAGCAAGCTATCAAAGCATCCATAGGAATAAAAAAGCTATCTATTTTTTTGCAACAAATGGTCCTTTCCTTTCCCTTCATTGCTCATCCCTTTAAAACACAAGATGAGTAGTTTCTAATGTGTACTATATATTTTTTTTTCTTAAATTTATTCCTTTGTGACTGACTCTGCGCAACCTCTCTGTCCAAAAGGCAGTTGTGGTATCACCTAATTCCTCTTTCTTCAAGGTTAAGAGTATTGGTAGGTATCAATTCATGCTGTATTTATTCAAAGGTTAGAAAGTGCACCGAACTGTTGTCTAGGGTAGACTTTATTTTAGGAGCAAACATAAACACGAAGAAACTATAATCCTGGTGCAATGTAGGAATCTAATTAAGACTAATGAGGCAACATTAAATTTAATGTATGATGCATTTTATATGCCTTACTATTAGAGCTGCAGCAAGCTGTTCGTCAGAGCATCGAACTTTGGTGAATAAGCCCCTCAAGGCATTATTAAACAATCTGGGCTCAGGCCTTCTCCTGCCCATTAGATTGTGTTGGGCTTGCAAAGATCTAGGTAAAAATGAAAATTGGGGGGGGGAGAGAGGAAGGGGAAGGATACAGGAAGTTCTGACCATCTATGAGGGCCTCAGCTAGCTGATAAGAAGGGAAGATAAAAGGATGGCTGGATGTAACACCCTCGAGGAGGTACGAGGCTGGGCCAGAGGGAGGAGAGTGAAGGGTAGCGTGTGAACTACACTTTCAGTAGCACCTATGGCAAGGGGAATGCGAAAAGGCTGAGACTGATGTGACACAGCATATCAAGAAGGGTGGTCATGGCGATCATCACTTAACATCTTATTAAAGGTATGATTTGTGGTGGATTTTTTCTGGTTTTTTTCTGTCCTTTTATTATTGTTAAACTTGCGAAGTTCACAAAGTTCCTTGCTTGTATTTAACTGTGCAGAAAAAGAAGAATATAGCTCCAGATTTAGATCTCTTTCTCCAAATTCCTTCCCCTCAGTACAAAAGAAGGCTCCTTCCATAATACAAAAAGAACTTTTAAAAATTGTTTATAAAACAGCGTTTCATAGACTCTGTTGAAGAAAGGAACACTCAGTGTATTGTTGCGGTGCGCGAGCAGGGGCTTTGCAGAGCAGTTCTTGAAGGTGAGGGATATGGATGGCGCCAAGATAAACGGAAGGTCAACACTTGCCTTAATGGGCAGGGAAGTATACGTGGCACCACGAAGTTGAAGACGGATTTGAATGAAGAGTGCTTGCTGAGGAATGGAGAGATTTTTTGGAGGGACTTTTAATGAGCTGACTTCGTGGGTTTACAATATAAACTGACATGATGGTGGCCAGAGCGCATGGGTCGGAAGTGCAGGCTGAGCTGCAGCTTGGATGAATTCATGGGCTCTGGTGTCAACTGGTGATTGCCAGCTGCTGTCAGGCAGGGCCAAGCACGAGAAGAAGATGAGGTAAGGAAGAGTTAGTGGGTGTGGGGAGAGGAGGATGGGGAGGGTTGGTGTCAAAGTGCACTTCAACCCTGCTGCTCCAAAAGCTGGGTTTTAGCCTACCACATCTTGAAAATTCATTCCAGTTTATATTACTGCATGTGTTAGTGATGGTTTGAGTGTTTGAGATTTTGAAGTATTTCATCTACACATGAAATTGGAATTTTTTTTTTTTTTTTCTTCCTGTGGAATATAGCCATGGAAACCTGTAGTCTGTGCTGGAAAAAATAAATGACTGGAAATGTTCCTTGGTGACTAACTCGTTACAAGACATTATTATGAGTGCAAACACAAAGTTATACTTTTAACAACAAACAAATGCCATGTCCCAGTTTTGAATTAAAGATTCAGCAGTGAAGCTGGTCTGAGGCAGAAGATGCTGTCGGGACGACTGGCAACAGCGTGGTGGGAAGACTGAAGGTACCTATTGCACAGGTTTGGGCTGGGGGAATGAGTTATTCCTTGCAGGAGCATCGGAGAGCACCACGAAAGCTCGGCTAGGGACAGAAAGGAAAACAGCACTGTCAGAGGGGTTTCGAGGGGGTGGGAAGGAGCGATGCTTTGAGCGACGTGTTCACAAGGGTGTCTGTATTGACCTGACTCCACTGCCGTTGACGTGTGGGTGGGGGGATGACTTCAGTGCAAGCAGATGCAGGCCGACGCTGAGAGTTTTTACAGTCCCCTGGTGTGTGTGTAACATGCTGGGACCACCCGTTCGTACCTGACCCGCGCTGCTTGAGAGATGGTGAGAAAAAGCACATGTGAGGGAGTTCGTTTTCCTACCGTAGCCTGCTCTGCTCTTTCCCTTCCCTAAGAGCAAGCGTGTGTGCCTCTATCTGAACAAACCTCAACGCATGCTTACGCTGCCTGCATTCTCTCCTTGTTCAGTGCTGAGCAGAAGGTAGGTGGAGGATGCTTTTAAACCAGGAGCCGTGAAGGTTTATGGAAGTAGACAACTCCTGTGACCCTTCCATTCTTTATCCCCTTGTGCTCCATGCTCATCTATTCGTAGAAAAATCCACAAGCAAACTGTAGAAAGTGCAGATTTATTGCTAAATGAGTTCATTAAATTCTTTTCATTTTACTTTCCCTTTTCGAACCACCTCCTCCACTGCTTCAGCTGGAGCAGGGTTTCTTTAATGCCAAATCCTGCAGTTTCTTGTACCTCAGCTAGAAGCACACGTATCTCTTGCAGCATATGTGTGTCATGTTGTTTCCCTTTAGGATTTTGTCTTTTCCTTGAAGACTTGTCACACCTTACTAAGCTTTTGCCAGCTGGATGCTCTCTTCTGGGACTCTTGTCTTTGGATCCTGTGGACCACAGTGCTGGGATGTCCTTCCAGCTCTGGCTCACTGACCCACTGGCTTGCACACCGGTCCCACAAGGTAGCGTCTGCCTCCCTGGGGTTTGTAACATAGATTGAAACACACACTGCAACCAAAGCAAACAGGATAAAGATGTTTGCAAGGCTCCTAAAATCCCTTCTCTTGGTTTTTAACCTATTTCTGGGGCAAGTGCAACAGATAAACCTCCTTTCCTTTCTTTGTCATGTATGAGTGTTGTTTGGATTTAGATCAAATTCCTTCAAGGAGTTAAACACATTTTTTCTGTGTCCTGCTGGAAATGGCTTTTGCTTTAGAAATGGAGTCTCTCTTCCTTTGCAGCCAGATCTGAAACAACCATAATATTGCCAGCGCCTGGGATTTCTGTCTAGTTGTAGTAGCACAAACAGACAAGGATAGTGTAAGCCTTGGAATAAAACTGAAGTATTCAGTCTGATAGAAAACCACACAGATGAGCCTCGAATAGGATTCATAAAATGTATGTGGATCTGGTGGTTTTCAGAATTGCTTAGTTATCTTTACTACCAGTGTGGTCAAGATCCAGGGGGAACTGTTAACTTTGCTAGTGGAGTGTTCTTCCTGCTGGGGTGCAGGTTGTGGTCTCAAGATCCATCTGGCCATTGCTTGTTTCCTCACTACAAGAAGTAGTCAAGGTGCTTTTGACACAAGTAGCCTTCTGAACGAGGAATAATAGGTGATTCTTGCCCAAAAGCATTGTAGGGCTTTATACATCTCTCCCCCCATGGACGTGCTCAGGTTCTGTAGGCACAGAGCTGAAGGTTAGTTTTAGTATGCTGCCTTTAACCTGCTCCTTCCTTAAGGAGCCCCTCTTTTAAAAAGTAAAATCACAAACGATGATCCGGGAGAGACTGATACTCCCCACCTCTTCAATAGGTAAATTGCCCTTTTAGAAGGGTGATCCATGCTCCTGTCCTCATTTTTCATATCTCACTTAAAAAAAAAAGAAAAAAAAAATCTTCTAGGGACTTTGACTTTAGCAAAGGCGCTTTAGAGTCTTTTTCTAATGTCATTCTGAAGTTAAAAAACAATTTGACTTCAAGGGAGATACGGCCCAATTTTTTAAAAACTTAATAGGATTAGTCATGGGAACTATTTTTAGCAAAAGTTCAACTTTATCCATGTATTTTAATGTGGGAAAAGCGTGTCCTTTTCCCTCTGCTAATGTTTGATGTATTCCAGCCCTCCTGCGAGTGTGTTTGAGTATCTTAGGGGCTCTGGAGTGGAGGAGAACTTCCTCTCGGATTCTCTCTGTTTTCTTTCGTGAAAATGACATTCCTAAGCTGTTTCACTTTCTGACAGGAAATGGAGCCTTGCCAAAAATGATTAAAGTCCAAGAAAGCATAACAGTTCCAAAGCTGCAGCAGTTCTTTAGGAGTCCCGAGTTTGACATTGTGTCAAACAAATGTGAAATATTGTTTAATAAATTTGAATAATACAGGGAAAGGGAAAAATGGTTCTTGGCTTATAATGCTGGTGCTCTTTATTAAGTCTGTAAAGGACTGCCTAGCTCTAATAAATTGAATATATACATAAATATACTTGTGCATGGATAACTGTTTAATATTGTAATATATAATGAACAGCACACATGCACCCCCACATGCAGACATTGATTTATACGTATGTACGCCCATATATATTGATATGCATGCGTAGACCATCTCACAAGTCTGTATATATTTATACATGGAATTATCATTTTCAGGCAACTCCTGTGCCTGCTTCATATAAGAAATATCGTGTGTTATTTATAAGGTGTGGCATGACATTACTACTTTACAAAAATACTGATCTAATGCTAGATAAAATGCAATTTGTTACTAGGTTCTCAATGGTTTTTAATTCAGTGTTTCTTTAAAGGCTGTACTGTTCAGTCCTTATTCATGCTGAGTAACACCTTATCGTGTCATTCCAGCATTCTTAGCAGGGTTGTGCTGAGGCTCACTAAAAGCAGTGAGAACTAAACGGCACCCAATAGCTTGGCTCTGCCACCTCTTCGCATTTAACAGCTCCTTCTGCTAGAAGGGCTACCAGCTGCTGAAAGTTTGACAGTTTTCAATATTAGGTTATTAACAAAACGGCTCTATCAAAATGAGCCAGACTTCTAAGAAGTTCCCGAGCTGTCAACCCCAAGTGTTTAAAAAGCCCTGTCGGGCTCCTTTAGTCCTAAGATTACTTCTCAGAATCCCCAAAATACCAAAACCCCTCAGCATTTGTAAGCTGGTTTCCAATATCTTTTGGGTTTTGATCCTACGGTCTTCACTAAAGTCACATTTTCAAGTTGGTGTCTGACCACGAGGCCAGGAATTTCCTTTTTATATTTTTCATCTTGATTTTAATATGAAAGCTGAATTACATCATTACTAGAATCCAGGAGCTCCAAACTGAAAAAAAATAATCTAATGACTCAAGGCTCGATAAAATCAGGGCGGCTGGCAATTTTACTACAATACACTGAAAGTTGCTTGGTTGGTTCCTGCAAGAAATCTCCACTTGTTTCCCCTCTGTCAGATACATTGCTTCTCCACCAAAATATATCAAATATTGAAGAACTTATAAGAGAATAAAAATGTCTCAAAGACAAAACCTTCCTTAAGTGAGGTGCATTTCAAAGCAAAGCTGTAGGAAAGGTTACTATTTTTCATTCCTCGTACAGGACTGTAGTGTTATTTGTTTAAAGGGGAGTCATCTTTATCAGTTTTCCAGTGGCATTTGAGATTTCACATGAGGGGAAAGTTGAACCGGGACTGTTCGTACTGCCATTCAACAAGGACAGCAATTCACGGCTACTTTTCAGACAAGCTAAATTGATCAGACAAGTCAGTCAATGTCATTGAGCACTATTTGTCACTTCATAAGCAGCTACAATCTGCTGTTCTATAAATGCAGAAGGACCGTGGAATAAATCACATCAACCAGTGGGAGCAGATAGTATCCCTTCATCCATAATTGGTCCAGTCCTCTCCTGTCACATTCGCTCATTCCCCGTGATTCCGGCACGGATTGACACTGACAAAGAAAGAGCAGCCGCTGTCAAAGGGGCTGGAGTCTGTCTGCTGCTCCCCTCTCCCTGCTAATAGATATCTATCATAATATTGCATTAACATCACAAAAAATCAGACTTATAACTCTGCTATCTGGGTATATCGATGGCATATGTAGGGGTCTCTCTTAGGTTACTGGGAAAGCTGATTGATGTAAAAGGAAAGCTTCTGATTAAAACCATTTACCAAGTCCATCAGCAGTAGGAATATTTACTGCTGCACGTGCTGCTGCCAATTTCAGGAAAAAAAAAAAAGTAATAAAAAAAGAGGGGAACATGATGATTTGTTGTAAACAGCCCTTCTGGAAATTCGTTAATTGTTATTCTCTGCTGGTGCAGGGATACTTTATGGACTTCATTCCTATGAAGTGACTGTACGGTTATATAGTTACCAAAATAATTCAGGAAATGGAATACAAAAATACTAATGACCATTTAGAACACAAAAAGGTCCCCAAAACTTCTGCCTGGTACTGGGTTTGGCAAAAAAGTGCTCTCTAAGTGAACTTATGGAATTAGCAGAGAGTATTTATTGTGAAGGTGTGCAAGGCTACAAACTTTTTTCCTGGAGAATTGCTGGACAGTTTCTACCAGGAATATGTTAGATTAATCAGCTCGCTCGGCCCTGGCGAGAAATCACAGCGGAATACCCAAACTGCTGTGTAGTCACATGTAAATCTCTTTGACAACCTGGAGGCATGGATCACTTGTTCAGCGTTTGGTTCCAACAACATGCTCGTGGAGAAAAATACCTTGTTCACTTACAAGAAGATTGTAGCTGAATATGTAATTGCTGAGACTGCAGCACTGGGATCCTGGGACTTCGGGATGAAGATCTGGATCCTTTCTCTTTATTTTTGGGTAGAAAAAGTCTTAAGTCAGTTTGCTTGTGTGTAAACAAGCCTTCGTACTGCCTAGCATGTGGGAAAGTAGTGAAATGGTTGCTTTTAAAAGGTGCACAGTATAAATGTCATATTCCTGGCTGGAGTCTTTGCTGGGCCCAAAGGCAAAACGTAATATCAAATGATTCTTACAACTTTTAGTCTAGGACATCTCTTGACCCGTGTGCACAGATGATGAACAATTTTCTTGTCTGTGTCGGCTTCTTTGCCTCCTGGTGCAGAAGAAGTCCTGAAACCATGCCAGAAACCTAACTAATAGGTAAGCAGTAGAAATTATTTTTTTCTGTAAAAGACTTAATTCTGTTAATATTCATAGAAATTCTACTTTAAATTCAGCTGACGTTCAAAAGAAAACTCAAAGCAGTAGATCATAAAAGTATTCCTCACAAAATACAAGACTTTGACTTGTTTTTAGATGGACTTAATAGAAATGTTAGGCCTGAAACCAAGATGTGAGACAAATCAATGTGCAATGGAGAACTGAACAGCATCCAGAGGAGGCAGCTTACATAGGAGCACATTCATCGTCAACACGTGATACAGAAAAGGTCAATAGTTAATTAAATAATCCATCACCTTAAGATACAGAGCAGTCCTCACTTCTGACAATCAATGACAGAAATATTAAAAGGTCAGAAAATGAGTTAGTATACATTGTGTTTTCTTACTGTGAATTATAAAGATGTGACTTCGCTCAAGTGGCATTGGCATGAAGATAGGTAGGAAGAAATATTAGCTGTTGCCCAAATATTTTCTTAAATGCTCTTTTACAGGGCTTCATTATGTGTGGGCTTCTGAAACGGTGGGCCTCAGAGATGTAGTAAACTTTTAGAACGACAATTTAAGACTATATCACAGAATTTGTAACACCCTTTTTTAATGATCAAGGTGGTTTTGGGAGCATCTTTCTCCCGTGCTGCTTGAGGTCATACTGGAATGAACTGGGTGAGGGTTCTGACATCCAGGTTTTGTTTGGATAGAGGTAGAGTTGCTTTAGTAGCCTGAGAAGACAGTTTTTCTGTGCTTGTTCTCTAGACTTGATGAGAACGGGTTTAGCAGAGTGAACAAGGTCCACCAGCTGACTACTGCCTCTGCCCCTGCGTACCAGCTGCTGCTTGCACTGTACTGCTAATGCTCTGCGTGCACCTGGTTCCAGGTTTATCCTTACAAATAATTAATTAATATAGGATGATCTTTTGGACACTGAGTGTTTATAAACAAGCTAAATACAATAATGATGCTGCCATAAAGGTTTTTTCTTTGCTGACCACTAAAGCCTTTTTCTTCTGCAGAAACTTTTCCCTCCCTGGTTACAGGGCTGTTCCTGTGTTTTGTCAGAGCATGAACGTTAGTGACTTGCTGCGTTTTTCCATGCCATTCTCAAGACAGGCTGAAGTTTTCTCATTTTCTGTATGGAAATTGTGCTTTACATATGAGGGGAAAAAACCAAAGTCACATTTCTGTGCCTGATGCAGTTGCAGAGGCTCCTTTGGGTGATGCCTTCCTCGCCCGCTCCAGCAGCCCCGCTGCTCTCACCGTGCTCGTCCTCCTCCACGCACTTGCCTCTTGTCTGTACCTGCAGAGCTGGGAGGGACCCCCCTGCCCAAAAGAAGGGCTTTGAACTCACAGTAACAGGCATCTGCTTCCCTCTTCTCGTTACTATACAGCGTGGAACCAATGCAGACTTATTCATACATTCTCTATTTCTAAATTTTCTAAATGTTCCTTTCCTGGTACATAGCCTTACCCTGAGCATATGAAAGTCACCGTGCTGAATTCTAGCGAGAGTTATATGATTATTTTATCTCTCACTATAAAGCGTTCTGAAAGACTTTGTATGAGAGGCAATATAAAAATAAATTGAATTGAACTATGGCTTCACCTTCCCACTTCTTTAGTACAGAAACCTTTAGAGCAAAAACTGCAATAGAACGACAAAGGAGGAGATTAAGACTGTGTCACAAAAGAGGTGACGCTGGATGACAGGTCCGAGCCTGTGTGAGCAGTTTGGTGGGTTTCCAACTGGCTATGTATTAATTAGATTTTAAGCATATTCACAAGCGGGGAAAAAGCTTGTTTGTATTTTTAGTGGGAAGATTATTTTAAGCTATGAGAAAGGTATTAGGTATTATCTACTGTGGTGTATTTATAGAAACAAAGGTCTACCTGATGGTTGTGCAAACATCTGTCCTCTTCTTACCCAACATTGCACGGTTCATTAAAACTTATCCTGTTGGCCTCTGAAAGGCCGGTTCTGGAAGCATGTAATCTCACTTATAGAATCCACAATTGCAATAATTTGTCCTTTAAAAGAAAATAATCTTAGCTTAGGGTAATGAGTTTTTTTTTCCCCCCTGTAGAAATATGATTTTATGTTTTACAATGCAGGCTCAATAAATTACATTAATAAATGACTCCTGGTTCATGAGAAGTGTTGTATTTTGACAATATCAGCCAACCTTTCCATTTGTCTAAGCAGGAGAAGTGGGGAGCCAAAATAAAGCTGTTACAGAAGAAATCTCAAGAATGTTTATGAAACTCTGCTCTAGCTACATTTATTAGGAGTTGAAGCATAGTCTTAATTTGTCATGCAGAATTCCAAGGGAGTGAGTAATTTCTAGAGCCTCTCTAAATGCCAGGACTTAATATTTTTCTGTAGCAATTTGTTTGTAAACATGGAGCAAATTGTCTAGGTTGTAACGTGACAAAAAGGTATCTAGGATTTGTCATCTTCTGCTAACAGCTGTTGGGTTCATTTTATAGCATCTCATGGGGTTTTGCAGATAAATGCGCTGTTGATGGCAAATGAAAGCACCCTGAGGATCTCTGATGGTGGGCATGCACAAAGTTTAACTGCGGTAAGCTGTTTGGGAATTTGATCTCCAGCGGATCATCTCCCCTGGGTCGCTGCGGTTCCCACCAGGGTGTCCATGTGTCACCTTCAGAGAAACCCACACTGAACAGGAGGCAAACTCCGGGCAAGGTGGTAATCTCCCTTCTGGCAAGGATGCTTCTAGCATTCTTTTTCTGATGTGAAGAGGGGAAGCACAGCTTCCCAAGCAGAATTTTTCAGAAAATGGAGTTCGTGAGTTTTACTTGCCAAATTCCTTAGTGTTGCAGGAACCCGGGATATTTCTTTTCCCTCTCCCACTAGTCTTTCTGTTCTTGTGATATGCTGTAGTTCTGGCCTTGGTTCATTTGTTTAGCAGTCTGAGACTACATCTGTGTTAGTGAGCAGTAGGGATGGATCTGAAGAGGAGAGTAACTGGTGCTGAGGACCTCATACGTGTTTCTGTGTAAGGGACGCCAATAGCCTCGGACTGAGACTAGTGCGGCCCCATGGACTGACCCCCTGCTAGTGGTGGGATTGTATTGGATCTGCTGTTGGTGTGCACCTGCACTTTAGTGCCATGCCAAGGGCACCCAGTGTGTAGTTTCCATACAGCTCTTTGAGGTGGCTCATGAATTTGTGAGCAGAAGCATCTGGGAGGTGTCTTTCAGAAGTTTGCTCTGGACTCAAGTGAAAATGCTCACAGACACACACACCTGGATGTTAGACAATGTTTTGTGGCCCTTCCGTACATAACATGATGAGTCATATTCTACGAACTTTTCAAAATTAGATGTTTCTAGCACATTTGTTGAAGAACTCTTCCACACTTCCATGCCTTCATTCACTCTATTCAGTAGACAGGTGAACATTTCCAGAAGTGTCACTAATGCTCTGTCAGCATGGCCCCAGGCTCAACGTAAACACACCAGTAATCCCAGAAACCAAAGTCAATTCACAGAGACTGTTAGAGGATTGTACTGCCTTGGGAGGGAAGTGAGCCTCCCTCCGCTAGGTCTGTGAGTTCTTGTATCCTTTCAGAGGTTTTTCATGACTTTGAATAATGTGGCAGCGACTACTCATCTGAACTAGTGCATCAGTTCTCATGGTCTCCTGCTCACCAGATCGATTACACCACGTCAGACAAACACAGCAAAAGTCATCGTCTAAGGGGAAAACCCACTCGTTTCTCACTGCATTCCCAACCGCTTCAGAACCTCTGCCAGCACATGTTAACTGATAACATTTTGAGATACGGCTTTAATGAAATGAAGGCCTTGTTTGCAAGGCTACATTGTCTGAAGTTCTCTCATCCCTCATTTAAGTCCAACGTAATTAGTACGACTACAGACTTTGTTGTTATACATGCTGAACTATAATGGCTGCTATTATAGCAGCTCGCAGGAGAAAAGAAATATGATATTGAACGATATGTCAAGGAAATATAAACACGTTTCACTTCTTCATTAGATAATGTTTATTTATAGCACAATATATATCTACCTCCACTGTACCATTAAAGTTTTGACTGCTTTTTAACTATAAAATTTGATATTGTTGTGGCAGCTGCACTACCCAAATGATTGCTATAGTACAGCTGTTATCAAAGAGTAAGATTTATAGCTACACTACATGGTGTAAAGATATGTGCATATTTACTTTGTGTTTTACTACTTGTGTCCTATATTTTAATGACACAAGGTGAGATGAAATAGTGAAATAATAAACTCTTATGCTGTTGCAAAAGCGAATGGCAAAATGAGTTTTAAGTTTGGTGTTTAATTTTCTTTTGTGTTAACGATAGAAAAAATTATTTTGTCTGCTATTTTGCTTTACTTAATTACAGTTTATATGTTAGTAGTGATCTGAGGTGTTTTGTGTTTTTTTGTTGTAGTGTTTTTACTTTTTAGAGAAGTGCTTTGGAACGGAATTGAAAACCACATGCTTGATGAAACCTGTCAGGCTGTGTTATATGCTAGGTAAGGATCAATTTTTTAACCCTTGGCTTGATTGTTAGACCACAGTGAGGGAAGATTCCCACATGGGTGCTTTTCTAGGCAAATTATTAGATAAGTGTGTGAAAAGGACAATATCCACTTTTCTGAGGCTGCTGTCCCACACGGCCAGATTGTAACAGCTGCCTGAGCCCTGCACCAGGTATGAAAAACAGGCTCAGAAGACCCCTTGGTAAGGGAAGGGATGATAAAGTCTGTCCAGCTCAAAGGCCAGATCCTGACCACCAGTTCAAACTCATTTATAGCCAGTGCTGGGCTCTCCTGCTCAAACTTTGACCTGACTCGCAGGGCTGGTTTCCATAGGATGAAAGGTTTATAACCATGTTACAAGGCATTTGCAGGGGGGTACTTTTCATTGCTATTTCAATTTTGTCAGTGACCAATGTCTTTTTATATATCCTCCCTAGTTTTCCACTAATTGGAGTTCCCTCAACAAGGACTGTCTAATCAAAAGGGCCTGGAAGCAGAATTAGGTTACTTCATGAAGGCTGAGGTATTTCAGCAGAAATAACCTGACATAGGTCTAGTGTAACGTACAGTCATGTGTGTAAGAGGAGAATTTTAAACTCAAGCATTCTCTGAAACTCCCAAACCAGAAGGAAACAAAATGAGAAAATAAGCTACAGAGGAATGATGAGTGATAGACTTTACATTCTTAATTAATTTGTATGAGGTGCTTTGGGTACCTTTTTATTTGTCCATGCCAAGTCTAATTATGTCTATGTTATATTCCATCAAGTTGCACTAGTTGTGAGTGGGGGAAGAAGGGGCATTGGTCGCCCCTTAAAATAATCCCATGACGCAGTATTCCTTGGTGCTAGTCTGCTTCCGATTGAGTCAATCATGCGTTGTGTTTGCTACCAAGCTGTCCTGTGTGTTAAATCTTTGCATTTATTTTTTTGTTGCATTTCTTGTTTTGTTTAAAACACTAAAACATTAGCTACTGCAACTTGCTTATCTGCTCTGCTTTGAGCATACTTCTGCCTATTGGCTTGAGTTTTTCCTATGCCTGAACCATGTATATTTACCTCTCCTTTTAAAATATTCAAAAGTAACGAAGAGAGCATTTGAGATACTTCCAGTTGAAAGAGAAGAGCTCTGTGGTGTTTTGCTCTGTGCAAAGCCGTGGCTCTGCTGAGCTCCTACTGAGCATCGGACCACTCGATGTTAACAGGCTCTCGCTGAAGATGTAGCCTGCACATCACGGGACAGGAACGTAAGGACTCTGCCAGGTTTTAATGCATCGTACTGGCTGTTTTGACTTGGTAAGCAAAGTAACTCATCGTGTTATGGTACATTTTGTTTTGTTAGCTCGATGTACCATTTTGTGCCCCTGCGTACATGCACACTTTGAATGCTATATAAAAATATTGTGAAAACAGGCTTTCTCATGAGGTCTCCTTTCCTTCCTGGATTTTCTCATGTCATAAATCCAAGAATAGCCTTTTGTCTTGATATTTTGGTATTTCTTTTTTTTTTTTCTGGCACAGAACAAAAGGCTATGACAAATTAAAAAAAAAAAAAAAACACCAAAAAATCCTTAATGTCTTGTAAAAGATTTGGCTCGAGGTTTCACTTGAGGTTTGAGAAAAGCTTCAGGCTTCCTATTATTTTACTCAGTCATCCCTACCATGAACTTATTTTGCCTTAGGGTGATGGCTTGTAGAATTTACTTAAGCATTACTTCTTATCAAAAGTTTAACCAACATCTTGGTGATCACTGGAGGCCCTAAGCACAGACTGTATGGGGAACTTGCAGGCTCAGTTAATATGCAGATTACTACTCATTAGGTAAACAAGCAACCAGTAAAGCAGATCTGGCAAGTGAGTTGACATTAGGTAAAGTAAATGGTGCTTAAGAAACTGGAAATTTTGATGGGTCATCAGAACAGAAAATTCATGGGTTTAGCTATGCTTGGTCAACAGCTGCTGTCTCTGTGCTTTTTGGTTGAAACTGTACCAATTCATGTACCTTTGGCACCAGACAAAAATGGCACTTATGTGAAAAACACACTGCCCAGGGCCCAGGCCAGACAGGCATGCTAGACAGTATCTGCACTACCAGTTTCAACAGCTTGCTTCAGCGGTAGGTCTCTCCCAGTGTAGGGACCAACTCCATACCTGTGGAGACCAGTACTTTCAGATAAAGTACTTCTTTTATCTTAAAAGAGTTAAGTATTAGTTTTCGGTGCTTTCACTACTCTTTTTTTTTTTTTTTCCCCTTCTACGCTGCCAGATATTACTGAAGATCAGATTTTGCAATTACAGAGTAACCACATCCTAATCCTGGGTTTTCCTGCTAATCAGAAACAATTTTTCTGCTGTCAGTTGTATTACTTCTATTACTATTATTCGTTTTACCTCTGTAACTACATTTAAGAGTAGATAGATGCCTGGAAATTTTCACCTCTGTTCATATGAGGAGCTTTTCCACTGACCAGACATTAACAGTAGCTTTCATATTATAATGTTACAAAAATATTCTTTGAGAGTATTAAGCGCATGACTGTTCGAGGTTCAGGAAACAGAAATGAAAACCAGTAGCTCTGCTGTAAAGACTTCTACATCATCTGTTGAGTCCATTTGCCTTATTTAAAAAAAAGACAGGAAAAAAAAAGAGCAGTAAAAAAGATAGAAAATAAGTAGCAGAAAAACACAGTGAAATAACACACCCACTAAAATAATGAAGCCATAAACACAAGGAAAATTTGTGTTAAGGCTACAAAAATACTTTACCTCAGTTCCCTTGGGGCTAGTCTTTACAAGACACATGGCCCTTTTCAGTTTATGAGAAGAGTCCAAGACGCTAAGCTGTATTTCCAAGGCTGGGCTATACTTTAAGAAAATATTGTAAGGCTGCGAAGTCTGGTCTTGCCTAGGACCCTGAGCCGATGTTCAAAAGAGCTTTATAAACAAATGCTGGAGCATATGCTTGACTTGAAGTGTATCTATCATCTGGCTAATGATGCACAGTGGTCTATTAGCTGATGTATTATAGAGCCAATCCCTTAATGAGGGACCATCCCAGAGTAGTCATTTTAAAACTCAAAAGTTGAGTATCTCAGCTGTGTGACTGTGTTTTGAGAGTGAATGAAACCAAAACTTATAAAGCAATTATTTTTTTTACTCTTTCTTGGGCACCGTGTCACTGTTTTGTGCCTTGTAAATATGTTACTACACCCTGACCGAGATCTTCATCTTTCCTTTTACCATCTCTTTGCTTCTTTATGTTTTGCAAGGAATAAAAGAAGCCCATCTCTTGCTCCCACACACTAGTGAGATGATGCAGAAATATTTATAGAATTAATGCTGATTCTGGGTTGTATCCACCGAAGTAGTGATACTGTCTTAATGACTGGACAAAGACAGCTCCGTCTTAATGATATTTATGCTATTGTTGTCTTCTAGGTCTTAGAAGTCCTTTCTAGTGTCAGACTAAATCAGTATTTCCTGTGACTGAAGTCAACAAAGCTATTTCTGTGAGCGAGTACTGCTGATTATGAACGGCAATTGTACACTTTAGCAATTACGGCCATATTTTGACCATAAGTCCTCTGACATCTCAGCAAGTGCCAGATTTTCAGCAGGGTTTGAAACTCAGCGCCTTTGATTCGAAATCTTGTGGCCAGGTTTTTTAGAGAGCTGAACACCCAAAAGGCACCGCTTCTGCCCCGAGGAGGGAAGGGAGGCCTTGGGGAAATCCGGGTCTGTGCCTTTGGCAGCCTCACGGCGGCTGGAGAGAGACCAGCTGACGGTGGTGTTCCTCTGCAGCCTTCCACCAGCAGTGCAAGGTTCTGCAGTACCCGGGAACAGCACACAGTTTTGTCTTGCAGCACGGCTAAGTAATGACTGCATACGTGGGTGGTAGAAAATTTTGAAAGTTTTTAAGGAAATATCTCTTTTTCCTTCTTTGCCACGTCAGACAGGACTGTAGCATTATCTGATACAGCAAATCTCATGGACTCTTTAAAAAAAATCCTTCTGTAGCAGGCTCATTGCAAATATATGATGCTAGACTTTTGCTTAAAACCATGAAGGGGGGGCTGGACACAGCCACGAAGGTGATACAGTACTGATTCCACAAGACCTCAGTCTCCCCCTCGATGAGACAAGTGCCAGCAACTCCATGGTCCTCCCCGGTCCTCCTTCCCACTGAAAATGTTTCTCCTTTATAAGACCTAATGGCATGAACAAAACTTTTTGCCTAATTTTCACTATGGCAGTGGTTGTCCTCAGAGATTCAAAATGAAAGTTGTTTTGCCTTTTTAACAGCCTTCTAATGACTACGTAGTAATGCTGTTACTACGTTGAATTGAAATTATTTTCCTTCTTTATGTTATGATCATAGGAGAGAGGAGAAAACTTTCAGATTATGTCTGTGGACCCTAAAATTAGTGACAATATTGAATACTTACTATTATGAAAAAAACATTTATATTCATAGCCTCTTAAATTTACGATATCTGATCTGGCATTTGCTGCCTATGTGCTGGTGTCCATATGTGTGTGTTATAGATCAGTGTGTATTGTATAGAAGGAGGAAGAAAGCTGACCGACTAAATCCATCAGAAATGAATATGATATGAAACCAGTCCTCTTCAATCCTTTTTTCAGTGTCCAGAAATACTCGCCTTTCTATCAGGGCCTCTAAGCACGCTGTATTTTTTCAGAGCTCCATTCCTACCCAGAAGGAGGTGTGGAAGTGCCTAGAAATTTACACTGTCAAGACTGCTTTGGGAAATCTGGGTTTTGCCTTCAATTTTCTGTAAACTTTTTGTTCTGTATTTTTCGTTTTGTTTTTTTGCTTTGCTTTTCTTCTGTAGGTGAAGTAGGATGGGAGGAGGTCTTGCCTCACACATAGGCAAGTGCCCTTTCCACGTGTGTGAGGAAGATCTGTTTTGCAGGCAGCAGGTGAGATGCTCCACTGCTCGGTACTGCAGAGGATTATCCGGTATCATGCAGGACAAAGGGCAGTGTGTCCAGCTGGTAAAGTTTCTCATCTGTTCTTTCATGTTGGAGAGGGAGAGAGCTGTTGTTCATTGGCCCTTCTACACTGTAGGATTTCTACCAGAGTTTTAAAAGATGCAACTTCTCTACCCTTGCAATGAAGCCTAACTGCTAAATCCTATATCAAAGATGTATTCTGCAAAAAAACCAATTAAACAAAACTCTTCTAAATCAAAAGTTCTTCCTAACAAGTGAACATTTACTGCATTTTCTTTACTATCATTTTGCTCTTATACCTTTTTTACCTGAAGTGATCGCTCAAACTAATGTGTTAAAACAAAAAAAGTTTTTTTTTTTGATTTGCTGTACAATGGTCTGCAGCTTTCTTAACAGTCATCTGAAGATAATTTAACTTCTTGATAATTTTCAGTAGGTGCTGGAAGTATGTGTCAGTTGTTAATATCTGTTTCTCGGTTGTGTGCAAATACCTCATTTCTGGTCATACAAAACTCCTAACAGTTTTTTAGATGAGTCACAGATGAGATCTTAGCTACTGCCTTAAATTAACTTTAAAATAAATGAATTATTTATTTTTCTGCAAAAAATAACATTTATGAAGAAGCACATAATTTTCTAAATGTCTTATGTTTTCTTACTCCAAATTATTGGCAGTCGGTGTAATGGCATTTAAAAAAAACTCTTTTCTGGTTTTGCTGGAATGTTTGTACATTCTCAGTCATGTGAGTCGTAGAGAACACGTGAACTGGAATTTGAGGTAGGGATAGCTTAATACATTGCAGGATACACCTTGACAGAGGTATTAATTCACAGTAGGTTTACTACACATGAAATCTCTGTTTTTATGATGTGTACAGTTAGTTGTAATGCCATACTGGGTATCATGTATAACATCAAAGAGCTAAGTAAGTATAAAGGTATGTTGCGTTTCTTCAGTTTATGTCAACAAAATTCTTTTCAGCCTTGGATACCTCCTGCTTAAAATCTTTAGCTCTTGCTACATTTTTGTTTGTAGCATTTCTGTCCAAAAACAGTATTTGTAACAGGAAAAAAGAACAACTAGGCTATCTCTTTTTTGTTTTTGTTATAGTTTTAAATTATTTAACTCTTAGGTGTCCTTGGAAAGTAGTCAGAAGCCTACCAAATAAAGCTAAGACCTTGGGGTGTCATCAGCTTACTTTCCACCCTGTTATGAAATTACTGTTTTCTTAAACTGGACTGCTTCCAAAAGGCACCATGAAATTTTCCCCTACTGAGAAAACATCCCACCGCAGATTTGCTGAAGTCTTCAGCGATTACTGCTGTGCCAGGACTGTAGGCTCTGCTGAGCATATTGACAGAGGATTTTGTGAACAGTCCCGAGCAAGGCAGGTAAAAGCCAGGTGTGACACCAAAGCTGTGTAGATGTTTTTATATGGTACGTGAACCCAGGTGAATAGGTCCTCCTGATTAGGAGGGCTTGTTGTCTCAAGCTTAGTGGCGTCCTGTGTAGCTGCACAACTTCTCAGTAGTTTGAAATATGGGTAGCCTGAACTTCTGTCTCCTTTAGGAAGGTTTCCTAAATAAGGAAGTTGGGATGTGGAAGCCCTGCTGAGCTGAGGTTTGCTGATCAGAGTGTACATTTACGAGTGATCTGGGGACAGGCCTGGATCAGACTGGTGTATCCCCTGTTCCATTTGGAGGTGACCCCATAATTCCCCCGACAGAGGAATGATCAAGCTGCCTACCCCAAAAGACGACAAACGGAATGGTTGTCCAACTTTTTCATGTACTGATGAGTAGTTACTTACCTTCAGCTGGCAAAACATGTTAGGAACGAGAAGAGATTTTGTTTAACAAACTAGTTTAAAACTATGGTTGCAACTGAAAACAGCTGCTGCAGATCTTAGCTTTTGGATAATGTAATTCTAATAATCCTTACACTTTCTATAATGCTGCTTCTACCACGGCAACTTCCAGAAATTTATTTTTGTACAGTGTGTCTGAAAAGTGCCCGTCACTGAGGTGGACAGATGCCAATCGGTAACACAATGTTTTGTGTAACATTTCAACTCAGGACTCAGAAATGTCTTTGGACGCACAGTATGCTTAAAGAACAGACAAGACCTCACCTTCTGATGTGTCATTCGGCAGATAGGTTGTATCTGACACGTAGGTTGATTTATACCACCATATAATTTGGTGTGCTTATGCAAAGAAGTGCATGTGGGATCGATGGCATATGGTATATTAAGAAAGAATAACACCAGATTTTGAAAAAATATATTCATCCATTAAATGGTGTAAATTAAAGTAAGCTGTCAAAATGACAGCACAATAATGCCATCTTTGCAATATCACATACTGCAGCATAGTTAAATCATATCAATTTTGTGGAAGAATTACAGATGAGATCCAAGCAAAATTTGCTTTTGAAATGCAATTCTTTGTTCGTTGAGAATCATCGTTCCTAGCCAGGATCCTCTACAAACACATACAGCACAGAGTAACCATAATAAATCATAAGAACTTATATCACAGCTAATTCTGAGGAAGTAGCATTGGGGGTTATACTTCAGATACACTTCATATTACTCAAACTGTAATTATTTTCATTAAAATATAAAATTGCTTACAGCCGAATTACTTGAAACACACAGCATTGCACATTTAACCACGTACAAAACAGGGCTACAAGAGTTCAGAATAAGTAAAGTCAAGTGTTAAATAACAGCACTTGACTCATACTTTTTAATTGCATATCTTTGTAGACACAATGTACTTTTAATATTCCTTTTTAGTGAAACATTGAACTAGTTTTTTCAATCATCATCATGTTGATTAAAAGTCAATGTCAAAATAAACTTGAGAAAATACTGCTAGGTGCTTGTAAATACAGCCTCTCTAATGGTTTGTGGATGTCAAGAGGGCAAATTTTCTTTCAGGAGGAGAAAAGGAAATGCTTCAAGTTTGTGAGAAGGCGAGCGGTGGAAAGCTGAAGAGTTTAAACGTTTTCAAGTATAATAATTTATAACACCACTCTCTCTCTAGTGCCTTTCTCTAAAAATCTCTATGAGTTCTACAAGCAGTAATTAATTACGGCCTGCAACACCTCTGCAAGGCAAATACTGTGAGGCAGTATGAGGTGCTCTTCATCCATCCCTGGAGCAGAGCAACCCTATGAACCCCTGATCAGAGGCTCCCTGGGAGATACAGGGGCTGCAGGAGAGCTTTCCTTTTCTACCATTAGTCTTGGACAGGCTGCGAAGATACACAGGGTCTGTGCCAAATAGTTACCAAATCAAATGGGTTTGATTTGTTTCTGGTTATCTGAGTTTGCTGCTTGTATGATCATCAAAGCAGCAGAGACGCTAACCTGAGAGCAGTACACTGGTGAGTTGGACCTGCTCTACACTTAGTTACATCTTCTTTTGCAGTTTGAAACTTTGCTTCTTCAAACAAAATCACAGAATCCCTGTGTCACTTTGCATCATTCCTAGTAGCAGTGACCTGGGATGAATCAGTGTGGTAAGGCAGAATATGAAGTTTCATGGCTACATTGAAAAAGGAAAGCTGAGCTTTAACAGCACACACATTGCTCACTTTGTGAAAATACTCTTTCCTGAAGCTTCAATAAATTGCCCTAACTTAAATGCTTGTGCAAGCCTGATCAGGATCCAGTCTTAACACAGTGCAAAGCATATTTTAGGGCTCTCAATCTAAGTAGAACCAAGACACCTTAAATATATATATCTTTATCAAATCTAGAGTCAGCTACTGGGAAATCAAATTCAGCCTAATATCTGTTTTCCTGCAGGATTGTCCCCTATTCACTGCAAAGGATGGGTTTGGCTGCAGGAATGAATCTAAGCCGAGGAGCTACCAGGGCCCTCACCTGTTTGCTGCAGAAGATTTGGCAGAGATTTCCAGAGAAGGAAAGGGTGAGTTTTCAGTTGTGCAAATGGTCCCTGAAGTCAGTGTGAGTATACAGCACTTGACTCCATCCCGTGTTATCAGTAGTTTCACTAGAAAATAATTTTAAAAGTCTCTTCTGGTGCATCTCTTGATGACAGTTCTTCTTCCCTGCAGATACAATCAAGACACTGGAAATCTTCTGTGGCCCAGCTGAATATTTTTGTATCTCTAAGAAAATTATCTATTCAGAAGGAATGAAGGACCCAGCCAGGTTGGCTGAAGGCATTTTTCCAGATGTTTTTCCCAGTTGCGGTTTCCCATGGGAATTCCAGGTGAGCTTTGATCTCCTTTTGAACCCTAAGATATTCCCTAAAATTTGTGGTGCTTTTGGTGTCTTTGACATATTGCACGTCTAATTTGCATTTCATCTAAGCAAGCTGTATCCTTTCTAAGTCAGGCAGGAGGGAATCCTCAGTGTACTACAATACCATAGTGGTTTTTGTCTTATTTCTCCTAAAGTGGAACAGTCCAAGTAGTTTCTATGATGCCAATAACGAAGGAACTAGTTGTCTCAGTCTTTGTTGTATATCCTCACAAACTGGTGAGCACTAGTAGTGTCGAACTTAGGAAACTAAGACACAGAGATTAGGGCTAAAGCTCAGGGCTTAGTTTTCACAATACTAAACTTTCTGACGTCTAACTGATGTCAGCAGACAAAGCTGTTTTCCCCAAGTTTCCTGTGCCTGTTGTGCAATGTTGCAGGGAGTGGGGAATGACATTCAGCAGTCTTTCCAGGAGATGAAGAGCAAAAATGGTCCTTAGGCAAGAAAGATCATGAAAACTCTCTGGTGTTATGAATAAGGTGTTTTTATGGAAGTGAAAAAGGCATGTACAAATTTAAGTGTGAAAGAGTGGATCTGGTATCTCATGTTAGGCAGGGCTGTTGGTTGCCATCACTGTTTCCTGGCTATTTTATAGTGAGCTTCAGCTGGAAACGTCTCCTGTGTCGTGTCCCAGAAGGGAGAACCCAAGCTCAGTACGGTGGTGCTGGAAGGGCTGTGCCCATCCCCAGTGGATCTGTCCCAATGAAAGACAAGTTTGTGGAGAGTACAAATATCTCTGTGTGTGGATGACAACTTTCCGAGGGGAGCCTGGAAGTCTCAGTGAGGCCTAAATCCAAAACATAAGACTCTAAATATCGTCATAATCATTAATGAATGTACCAAGCATAAGGTCTCCTGATAGAACAAAGCAAACCTGCACCTCCTGTGCCGTGGACATCCTCTGTATTGCCTATGCCCTTTATTGGCAACTGGCTGTTAAATAAAAGAGAAATATCCTTCCTTTTCTTTTTCTATTCCTACCGTTTATTCTCCTGGTGTATATTCCTCGTTTTATACAGCTAGCAGTGTCCTTGTTAAAGGCATAATCCTTCAGAGTGCACTGGTATATTCAATAAATGAACTTTAGATCCTGTGGCCGATTGGGACAATCCCTTTTTTTTTGGCATGAAGGGACGTTTTATCCTGTCACTTACGTGTAAATAAATTGTGCATTACTTTATCCCTTCCACCATTTGTTATTTTTAGAATCTGCACAATGAGACACTAAAATAGAAGAAAATAGGTAAAGGAGTGGAAAGCAGTTGAATTATTTGAGATTGCATGAGATACCAGCAATCTCCACAGGAACGTAACTTTTTTAGTTCAAGTTGACATTTAAATTGCATTTTGTACTGGAAAGAAAAGTCAGTGGGAGAACAGGAATATCAAATGAAATAGTGGCACATGTGGTGAGTCACATTTGCTATTATTTTCTAAGTATTAAAAAAAATATCAGATTTTATTGGAATTGACAGAAAATTATTAAAAATTTGAGATAAAATTTTCCTTTGGTAAACTGTACCTTACAGATGGCACATCAGAGAAAATTCTCTTCTTGTTAAGAAGTCAAAACAGTTCAGGGAACACGGCAGCATTAATATAATAATAGTTGACAGGTACAGTGGCTGTGAACAAACACCCATATCATGGTATCTGAAATACCATATTTTCCCCGCTAAAATTAAACTATGAGATATCTTTGACAATGTTATGTTAATTATATGCCAGTGTTTGCTTCAGTTTGGCTTAATACTCCTTTATTTTCCTCCCTAGTAGCTCTTTTTTGGAGATCATCATGGATGTTTTATTAGAAACCTCTTTCCACAGGCGCTTTCAAATCCACCCCAAACAGAGCTCCAGCAGCTGCTGAGGATAAGTCTGACACAGATAGGAGGGGCAAGAGAAATGCAGCCTCTGCTGCTGGACCCACTTGTTTGTGGTGACAGCAGTGCTCTTAATTTTTCACTGCATTTAATCTCAAATTATGTTCTATGCCTAATGTGACAATGGCTAGGAAGGATTAAGCATTTTTGAAACTGACACGTTTTGATCTGGGACAAAAGGATTTTTATGATGATAATTTGTTATTTCAGTATGAAACCAAAGTGATAGTAAAATTGACAAACTCCTGATGTAAAATACTGGCAGAAAAGTAGTCATCAGTCAATAGTAACATTTGTCAAAGCCCCTTGATTAAATTGCTTTTTAAAGCAATAACAGCTACAATTTATGTTACAAGATATTGTACTTGTGTGCGCAACAGAGGATTAGACAAAATATCATGTGTCCATGAGTGCCACTTCAAGTAAGGTAATTAATTCCGTAATAAATTCATATCTGTGTTGTTAGACAATTTCAAAGTTAATGCCTTGTTTTTTCCTAATAAGGCTTAAATCTTACATGTCTGTTCTCCTGCTGACTCTGTCCCCACCTCCTGCGGGTGTTTGTGTGGGGAATAATTTCTTAGCTTTAGTTTGACCCAAAAAACTTAAAAAAAAAAAAAAAAAAAAAAAA
>Ga0065711_1028721_pt1 | contig 39534 bp, 30 predicted proteins | sample Hoacrofraction12_FD_59098 | JGI IMG/M metagenome (GOLD analysis project Ga0065711, IMG submission 59098) | Hoatzin crop microbial communities from Cojedes, Venezuela - Epithelial fraction 12 v2 (version 2) | ecosystem: Host-associated > Birds > Digestive system > Esophagus > Crop | place... | reverse complement strand
TTAAGAAGTAACCCCATCCCCACCACCATCATGAAAGGAGTAATTTGGTGTAATTAAAGCCCCAGAACATATTCCTCTCTCTCTCTCTCTCTCTCTCTCTCTCTCTCCATTTGTGCTTCATCCATGCTCCAAGGAAGCACCTTACTTTGGGAAGGCACTTAGGGTTAAGAAAATTGGCCTTTTCTTGCTGTTATTTGTGGCTCTTGTGCGCCAGCATGGCAGGGATCGCCGTTGCGGGAGGGTGGGCACGCTGTGGCAGGGCGTATGGGACCTGGAGTGTTGTTTGCACTCTCCTGCAGCTGTGGGGCCACAGCAGTAATGGAAGAGCCACAAGGGAAGTTTGATGCTCTGATAAAAGACCTGCCAAGCTATTCGGAAATGATTGCAATAGGCTGTCTGCTCACCATTTCTTCCTCTCTGTGCTGCGAGTGCAGCTGTTGCTCGGGCACTGTGGCCCTGTGCTGTTGGCATCTGCTCTCCGAACAGGGAAGTGGCATCCAGTGGAAAAGAGCATGCTGCTGCTGCTGTGGCTGAACGTTTCCACTCCCTGCATGGCATGACGGTAGCTGGGCAGCCTTGTGCATGCCAGGGTTTATCTGTGATCCCAGGAGCAACCTGTACTGTTTGCAGTAGGTGTGCAATAGGGGTGGCTGTGCCCTGGCTCGCAGAGTCACGTAGCCAAGCTGCCTGCTCCTTCCTAATTGCCATTCTGCTGTTCTGTCTGCCCTGCTTGCTTGGAAAATCCAAGTCAGAAACCTCAGCTCTGTGTGAATCACTACATTTATAACCACCTTTTCCGTTCGTGCATCCCTCCCACTTCTGGGCTTCTCTTTGGACCATGAAAAGCTCTCTCTCGAGATTGGCTACTGACTCTGCCGTCCCTGGCTGCACTCGTCTGGCTCTGCCAGAGGCTCGGCCCGGGCAGAGCTGCTGCTGAGTGCTGGGACGTTGCTGTACACAGGCGGCAGAGGCACGCTCCCTCCAGGCTGCAGCGGGTGGGCTCGTGCTTGCTCTGCAAGCAGCAGACCTTTCAGCTGAGTCATAACATCTGCACCAGAGGAACGTTGTCTTGATAAAAAAGAAGCCCGACTGACAATCAAACCGTGCCAGCAGGCTTTTCTGTAGCCCCTTCTGACACATGCTGTAACTGGGTTGCAATGGAAGGGATCCCTGCCTGGGGAGGATTTGGGGGACCGCTGCCATGGCTCGCAGCCCCCTCTGGTGGCACATGCCAAATGCTGGCAAGGGTCTCTGGAGACAGGGGCCTGGGGCTCCAAAAACAGGCAAGAGCCTTCAAATTGGAGACAGCCTGGCGCTGCACGGTCAGGCTCTTCCTCCTGACTTTGGCTCCCTGTGTCAAGCTCTGGAGTTTTCCAGAAACAGGAACTGGGACCACTGTAATGGCAAAATTTATGCGGTTGTCACTGTGACCTCGTAAGCGCCACGGTAGTACCAAGAGAGTTGAACCAAGTTCAGCATCCTGGTGTGTGCTGGATACCGGGCAGGCATGGCAGGATATGCCCCTGCTCCCAGCCTGAAGGCCAGAGGGGATCAAGGTTTGGCAAGGGAAGACATCAGGCTCCCAGCGCCCGTCTCGCAGAGCGCTGCCTGCGCAGAGACCCTGGCAGGGACAGGCTGCTGTTCCTGGGCCGCACTGCAAAGGGTAAGGCACGCGGGCTCAGCTAGCCCATGAAGGCCTCTTATGGCAGCATGGCAATCTCCTGTGCTTCCAGGAAGCTGGACACTGGAACAAAACAGCTCTGCATCCTTCCTAGAGAGCAGCAGATGCAGGCCCAAGTCCCTTGCTCAGGCGATGGGGGGAGCTGCGGCCAGCCCCAGTGCCCACGGGCAGGCAGGCAGCTGGGGCCGCAGCATTCAGCCTGGCTCTCTTGGCTGTCTCCTTCAAACCAGAGCATAATGTTGCAAGAAGCCGTCCTTCCATCAGCGAAGGTTAAGAGTAGATGAGGCAGCAATTATGGACAGCTAATTAGTAAATGCTTTGAAAAGTATGCATAATTAGCTTATTAGTAAACATTTTAGTAACAATGCAGTTCATCTTGAGATGAGAAAATGCTTAGAAAAGAGAAACACATTTAGAGGACTACAGAACGCCGGGGCTTGGGGGGGGTTCTTCGGTGGGATGCAAGGGGATGTGACTGCATGTCCTGCAACACTGGGGGAGTCGAGCTCTAAACTCTGCAGAGAGGGGAAGTCGAGGATGACACATTAAGGAAGGCATTTGCTTGCTCATACGTTTATGGCATGGGTAGCCAGAAGCAACATTTCTAATGTACAGGAAATAACTCAGTTTGGGTAACGTGACACTGCAGCTCAGCTTGTCTTCTAATGAGCTTCTGCTGTTTTTTAGCTCTGTCCAGCATCCGCTGTATGGTTCATAATTCCTGTCAAGCCCAGGTCATTTTCCAAAATGAAACATCAGTGAAGGGGTTAGCTATGACGGCATTAACCCAGCACATGAGTTAACAGCTCAAGGTTGTTCACATCTTTCTTCTCTGCTGCCCGTCCGCAGAGCTGTGAGAGCTCTGCTCGCTCCGTGGCTGTGCTTCCCCATGCCCCAGAGCCTCTCCCTGGGGGGAAAGGCCAAGTCCAGGCTCTGCAGAAGGTCATGGCCCCAAAGGCACTCTCATGGAGTCTCCTCTGTCCCGCCGGCTCACCAGCATCCGGTGTGTAGGAGTCAGATCTGGCTTTGCACCTTGTTTCCTGCTGGCGTGATTACAAATTGAGGGCCAGCTGGTGACACTGGGAACAATAGCACTGGAGATAGAGACCTCTCCCTCTCCTTCCTGCTGGAGAGGAGGAGGAGGAGGTGGTGGTATACTCGCTTCTTACTGAGCCTCTCTGGCCAGTGAGGAAGAGAGCAGGACCTGTGGGTCCCCTGCAGCGTCTGGGGACGGAGTGAGCACAGGGCTGGCTGTGGTGACTCCTCACTAACTGCACTCAGGATCCAGCTAAAAGTGTCAGAAGCCTGTGCCTTTTGTGAGTGTGCAGTGCGAGCCACACTCCAGCTCTAAGCCCCTTGCATCTTTGCTGACCCTGCTTAGCGCAGATGCCATAGAACAGTAGTAGAACAATCCCACTGAAGCAGCCAGATGATAACCACAGCGTGGAGATGCTGGTGCTTTCAGCAAAGAGCCCAAGGCCCTTGGCTGTCTTTGCAACAGTGCTCCAGCTCACTGAGCGGCACCGTTCACGGTGGCTTATCCCAAACAGGTGGGTCACAGGAGCCTAAATGTCTGTGGGGATATGAGTCCTGGTTGCTTTTTTTGCATCACACAGCAGGGTTAGCAGTGCTCTTCCGTGTCACAGGTTTGCCACCTGGATGTGGGAGTTAGGAGGTTTAGTGAATGTAAGGCGAGTGCCAGAAAGATATTAAAGAAATTACCCTTGTTTTATTAAGCACCAGATGCAAAGCCCAGTAAAGGCAGCAGGAGGTTTTGCCTTGATTTCCACAGGACCTGGTTTAGGCTTTTAATGAGCAACTGTTTGCCTTAGCTACACGCAGCCTATTTAGTGGATATCATCCCTATTGTCAGGCTGTAACAGGGGAGTGGCAGACTCGCCAGCAATATCAGGGCTGGGAGTTGTGAGATTTGGGTTCTTCCTTCTCCCTGCTATTGATTTACTGTTCCTGCTTTGGCAAATCACTTTAAATTCCCCACCCTATAAAGAAGACCTGGGCTTCTGCAGGCATAAAACACAGTCTAGATAGCAACAGTGCATTGCAGACTCCCCTCCAAAGACGGCTGCGTAGCAGCATCACACAGGAGCAGGTCAGAGCGCTGCAGGCAATGATTGGTTCGTTCCCAGCCTTTTCTGGCCGGGTGTGAATTCTGCAATTAAATATGAATGCAAAATAAAAAGAACAGACTGTAAAGAGCAGTTCTTCTGGAAACAGAAGAAATTTCTGGTTGCTTTTGGCCAGAGCTCAGCACAGAGCTTATTCGAAAGAATTGGGGGAGGTTAGTTTTCAGCCTGAGACTAGTTCTCAGTTTTCTTTAAATCAAGCTGCTGCACACCACCGTTGAATGGCAGTGTAATAATATATTGCAAACCACAGTCTGGTGATCCTGGAATTCCTTATAAGTTAATAGCAGTCATGGTCCACTAATCACAGCTAGGATGTTTTAAGCGACTGTCTTTGATACATCAGTTCAAACACACCGTAGAAAGGCCTTGCTTATGCTGGCTTAGCAAGTAGATCAGCAGATCATTAGAAAAAGTGAATAACCTGGGGGTTTTTGTTAGGTTTTCCCCCCCCGCCCCCGAATTCCAAGGAATTCTTGGGATCTACATACAGCGCTGCTGAGCAATCACAGCCCAGTAGTATGGTGGTGGTTTTAAAGTGGCACTGGGTCAGACAGACATGGCGATGTTACTGTTTAAGATATGGCTAGAAGCAGAGCCTGAAGCAGCGGGGTCTGACAGCAGGAATCCTATGCCAAAGACTTAGTCCTGTTACAAATGGCACAGAAACTGGCAGGGCGGCTCCTCTGTGTGTGTGTGCTCTGGCTGCCCCGAATGTCACTTCTCGCAGAGGTACGGAAGACATTGTGGTCGGTGTGAGGAAGGACATGGTTTTTGAGGTGGAGATCCCCTTTGCTGAGACAGGCAGCGCTCGCCTGCTGGCGGGGATGCTCGGGCATTGTGAAACAACAGCAGTGGGAGAGCCCCTGTGCTCAGCCCTGTGCCTGCCGAGGCTGTGCCGCGTGCAGGGTGTTTGCATGGGAAGTGCTCAATGTGTTAGAAACCTCCAGGGAACACTCGGAGCTGTGGTTGTTGACGGATGTCCAACAAGCAGTAGGCCCCCCCCCCACCCCCCACCGCTGGCAGCACGAGAGCTTGAGGCGTGTGCTCAGCTTCCTTCCTCTTCCGCGAGTGTTGGTGTGAGGTTTCATTTACATTGTTATTTTGCAGTGAAAAAGTAAGGTGTAACGCCTGGCTCTAGCACGTTGTGCCTTTGGTAATACTGATGTTTGGCTGACAATAGTGGGTAAGAACAAGATGTGGGATCTCCATCAGCAGAGGGGACTGACTCACAATTGATCTGTGTTCACTGCATCTTGTTGAAGTTTTTTGACCCATTTGATTTCTTAGGTTTTCTTTTGTGAAAACCCTCTGAATTTTCTGCCGTTCAGGAGCAAAACATCTCTCTGTGTCTTTAAATATGGCAGATGGGGATTTCTTCAGATGTCCAACAACTCAATTGAAGGAGACCTCAGGAGACCTCTCCCCTTCCCTGTCCCCCTTCTCAGCCTGTCTTTTCATCTGCAATCTGGAGATGTAAGGGCTATAGTAATAGAGTGTCAGAGGAAGTAATTGATTCATCACACGCCGAGAGAGGAGTCTGTTGCCTTCAGTGTCAATGGAGCTGAACCACAGCCTGGAAGGGTGAGGGAGGCTTGTAAACACTCCATGGCTGAGCTGGCAGGACAAAGCAGATGCACTGCCGTGGCTGAGCAAGAGGGTGACACAAAGGGTTGCTTCAAAGAAAATCTTCCTGAACAAAGCAGTGGCAGGGCTCTTGTTTGTGGGAGAAAAAGGGGCGCGCCCATGCCCCTGTTCCTTGCGCGCATTAAGGAGAAAAGCTACCAACGAGCTTCATCCAGCAGCCCACTCCCTCATCTCTGTCTCCCTCTCGCATCTCGGTGTGGCTGCCTCCCCGACCTGCTGTCCCAGGCAGGGCTGAGATCACCCTGGGTAGGGGTACGGGCCAGCCCCTGCAAGCAGCTAACTCCTCCCTTGCCCCCAGATAGATACAGCTGCCTCTGAGATCCGGGTGGGAGGCCACTGCTGCTGCAAACGCACAGCAAGGCGTGATATGTGCATGGCACAGTGCTCGCCCTCATCCAGGCATTGATTGTGCTCAGTCTCTCCGCGAGGCTCGGTTCAGATGGCTGTTGAGCTGCAGGTGCCCATATTTTGCGGGGAGAAGGGGGTAGGAGCTGCTGTGCTGCCTACACAACCTGCAAGGAGCTATCAGGCAGGTTTGGTGTGCTGTTTGCCCCAGAAACCACTCTTACTACAAGCTGGCGTGGCTGGGTTGTTGTGGAAGTGCCCAAATAGCAGAGGCTGCAGGCCAACCTTGGTGGAAAAGCTTTGCTTACTTGTGCATTGGCTAAGGCAGGAGCTGGGCTGTGAACGGGCTCTGTCTGAGAAACTGCGGGGTCAGAAAGCCATGCCCTGGTGGGCTGGTCCCGGGGTGACCATCCGTCATTAACGAGGGATGTAGGCAGCCAGGAGCATGAGGGTGGGCTGGTCAGGGCTCTGTTCTTGCAACCTCCTTTACACAATTGGTGCTTAATGAGGTGTTTGTTTCGGTTTTGTGCTGAAAAAAGCCAGTGCAAAGGAGCGGTATGTGCAAAGCCAAGCTGCAAAGCTCCCATCTGATCCCGGTTATTACCAGCGCTTTCATTCTTCACGGACTGATGCCCTGCCAGCGAGGTGCAATGGGGCATCCCTCGCTATGGCTCCATGGAGGGTGTTTTCCTCTGGGAGCAAGGCTAGCACAGTAGAGCATGTGAGCGTCCCCTAATCCTCATCAGCACCTGCCAGCCTATCCCCAGACCTTCAGCCACCAGGGCTGGCCTGGCCCAAACTGCTCTCCATCTGTTGCTTGGGCCATCAGGAACTGGATTCCATCAGGAGATGGGAGCCTGTTCTCCTGTTCCCCCCCACTGCAAAGAGAGCAAATTGAGCATTTGCCCCCTGACTTCTGCCTGCTCTGCTGCTTTTCGGCAGTAAATTTTCCTCTTGTGGTTGTTATCTTTTATTGTATATGTTTTTTTATTTGTCTTAGTGATCAAGTGCCTGTGAGTGGTGACAGTAAAATGACACAGAAACCAAAGTCTAATTTTTTCCACAGATGGATTGTAGCAGAAGGAGGAAAGTGCAAATGCATTTTCTCAAGTGTCCTGCATTTTGGGGTATGAAAAGGTTGTGAGTTGCTTCAGTTCCCTTAGAGCAGCAACAGAAGGCAGAATGCCATGGAAAGGGGGGCTATTCTTAACATGCTTTATATATTTTATTCCTGGTTTCACCATGATTTTTTCCCCCCAAAGAATACCAAAGACATCTTGCAACAAAAGACCCCTGCAGCTAAAGATAGAAGGGTGAGGAATTTATAGATATGGTTTTGGAGACAGGAACAAAATTAAACAGCCATGTGTAACTCCTGAATAACAGCCTGAAGAAAACCCCTAAAGTGCACATTAGCACATCTTGTTTTCTTATATAATGAACGGTTTTCCAGACATGCCCCAGATGAGAGCACTTCTCTACTCCAACGCGGCTTTCCGCAGCGATCTAGCAACACAGCTTGAAGAAGGCAGCCCGAGGATGAACGGCAAAGCACGGGTGAGCCTTTGCTGTCCCCTCTCAGGGAGGGCAGCAGCATGCTAGGAGCTGAAATTCCCTTCTGAATCAGATCTTGCCACAGGAGCAGTTTGCAGCTATGTTTTATTCTTCCCTTTGCAAGATGTATTTTGGCTACCTTTTTTTTTCTGCATAAGTTAGCAGTAACTGCTGAAAGACTCTATCCGTCAGCAGTGCTTGTATGGGGGTGAAAACAACCCAAGGAGTATAAATAGAGGCTATTTGTAGTTTCCATTTTTTGTCTTCGAGGCATTTTTGAAGAAGTTTTCCAATCTGTTAGGGTCATTTTCTCTGCCTCTCTGTCTCTTTTTTCTTGTTTTTTTCTTTTTCTTTTTTTTTGACTGGATGACTGGATTTTTCTCATTTCTCAGAAATTCTGGTCAGATTTTTGAGAAGATAAGAAAATAATCCAAAGCACCATGGAATGATTACAAAACCGCAGAATACTGTGATTACACAAGACATAATTGGATGCAACAAATTCAAAACAAACTTCTGAGAAATCCTAAGCAATTATGCCCTCCCCCCTTCCCCTCCGTCTGGCTCTCCCCCTGCTGCCATCAGATTTTGGTCATTGTAGTCACTGAAATCCAGTGAAATCCCTTGAGATTCAAAGCAATGATAGCCTGTTTCTCTCTGCTGTTGCCAGGGACAGTTATTCGCATCAGGGCAAAACAAGGGCAAGCTCTGCCTGCTCTGTGAGCATCTTTTGCCTCAGCATGGGCAAAAATGGCCCCACAAGCTGCAGACTGAGATCAGATTCATCTTTCCGATGTTCAGCCACCCAAAGTCCAGGTCTGGTCAGCGAGAGTGATTTAAACTACCTCTGTCATCAGCGCAGAAGAATGATTAATCCCATCCCAAGCTGGGTGTGAGGAGTCTGCTTCCACTGAGAGCAGAGGACATTTAGTTAGCTAAAGCTAGTCATGATACAAGCTTTTCAGGTCTGTGCACAAATCTGTATCAGGATCTGTGTCTATGAGAACTGATTCTCTTCTCACCCCTGTATAAATTAGGAGTGATTACCCTTAAAATGATGAGTTACACATGTGTAAAACCAGTTCAAGTCCAAGGAGAATCCAATTCATCTGCTGTATTTATAATGAATTATACTGATTAAGGGCTGGCAGCTAAGATCAAACTTCATTGCTCTTGTTTCATCAGACAGCAGTGGTGCTTGCCTCTGCTACCATGGCTATAAAAAAAAAAAAACACCACATTTAAAAGTCCCCAGTAGTTTCTGTAGCTGTTTAACCTTTGAAGCATGTGTCCGGCAGTTGCTCAAGATTGTATAAACATCACAGATAAGTTTTCTTGTCTTTCACAATGTAACCACCCATGAAATAAGGATTTGGTTTGAAGGTGGTGTATGAAAGAGCACGAAGATAGGTGGTTGACACAGAAAAATCAACTAAGCCAGCTAGCATGTAGTGGGCATTAATCCTAGCTGCCCCTTGATTGCAAAACAAACACAGAGCTGCTGGTTCATCATTTCTTAACCATCTCTATACTACAGCTGCTATTTCATTTCTAAGAAACAGCCTTTTCTTAGAGGATGTTTAAAAAACCTTATGCTTTTTAACATTTTCTGGAAAACAAACCACCTGCCACCTTTTCAAAAGGAACTATTGCATTTACTAGCTGCCATTGTGGCTAAGCAGGGTCCCCATGCCTTCGCCCCTCTACATGCAAGGTATTAACACCTGCTGGATTTCACTAGAATTGCAGTTTCTCTTCCTATCCTCAGCAGATGCATTCTAGACACCGTGACATATGGTTCAAGCAGGGTCTCAAAGGCTCAAGTCAGCACTGGGCATTCCCAAACTTGGGGTTGTTGGCAAGCAGTCAGTACCTACTTGTCTGTCTTTCTAGGCCAGACTCCTCCAATATAATATAATCTGTCTAATCAAGGCTGGCTGCTATTCCTGGCTGTGCTGCACGCTTCCTGTGTGACCTTGGGCCAGCCACTGCTCCTCTGCCTGCCCACCTCCCAGGGGCTCACGAGGATCCCATCATTACTGTTTGCCAGGTGCAGTCATGAGCCCCATGGAAATGCCGATAAATAACAGCTTCAAACTAAGCATCGGGGAAGTTCGGGTTAGAGCCTTGCGACTCTCTCTGGCCCTGGCAAGCACTGGAAACCGGGCTTGGCTGCATGCGAGCCCTCACCTACTTCACATCATAGCTCTAGGAAGAGACTGAGAGAGCTGCCAGCTAGGTCAGAGCTTGGTCTGAGGAGCCAGCCCTCCTCAGGCTTTGAGGCAAAGCTTGCACAAGTTTATGTATGGAGAGGACTTACATTATGGCTGTGAACATGTAAATGATTTATTATTCATGTTTCTCCCCATCCTAAGCTAATGTCCCTGTAATATCCTTGAAGCATGTTTCAGTGGGAAGGACTCAGCATCTCTTAGGACCCAGGGCTGAAGGGCAATAAGTCTGTTGATTATGTGTGGAGCAGTACGAGTCTCCAGACTGTGCTTTGTGCCAGAGCTGTGTGCCTCAGGCGAGGAGCGCCCGGAGGAATGGCGCAGGGTCTCTGGTGCTGCTCCCCAGCTGGCTCACAGCTTTCTGGAGCTCACCAGTGCCTGGGTGGGCACCTGGGAGGTCTGCACTGGCCTCGGCACTGGTGGAGCACAGCTCAATTGCCAGGGAGCAGATTAGCTATTTCACAACAGAAAAGAAATGAAAAGGTGGAGGTCTTCTCATAATCACTGCAGTTGGGGCTTGTTTGCTTTTATTGTGCCTTGCAGACTTGTTTGGAGAGCCAGCAACAAAGTGACTTAGGGAAAACAGAGAGAAAGGAAAGACTGTGAAGCAGAGAGGGTTGACTGGAGGAAATAGCAAGCAAGCAAGCGTGAGTAATACAGGCATTAGAAGTGCTTTATAATTAGTTTATAAAAGCTCTGTTAACATCGGCAAAGCACTTTCTACTAAAAATCTTTAATAAAAATGCAGCAATATTTGTAAGCATGGTACGTTTTCCATTTAATTCTGTTAAACAGCTCCAAGAACAGCTTCTAAGCAATGCATTTCCCTCCTTTCTGAACACCCCATTGTCTGGGCAGTTTAAAGCACTTCAGCTTTGCCTCCCTGCCTTAAAACTCCCTGGTGGAAACCCCTGTTTGAGGCGGTTCCAAACCATCGGGCTGGCCCTCCCACTCAAGTAGCAGCTGGAAATTTCCTGCTGCTGGAGGAGCAGCCAGCTGCAGTCACCTTCTCTGCAAGAAGAGTTGATTAATCCGTTGACTATACTTGTGGGTTACAGAAGCTGCACCTTGCCCTCACAGATTTATGGTTGACTCACTGGAGCAATGCCTAGATGGGGAGAAGTGGCCATGAAATGAGCTTGGAGATGGCAGCTTGCCCAGTGGAGGTAATGCCGGAGAGGTCAGCCCACAGGGATGTTGGTACATGTTGGCCAAAACAACAGATTTGGTTATATGAGTGAAATGCAAATTGCAGGGCACTGGTCAAGACAGTTTGGATGTCGTCGCTGCATAAATGTGTCCCACTCAACTGTGCCCGAGTCTGTAATTATCTGGAAATGAAATGTTTAGAGTAGAAAGCATCCCTAGGGTTGGGTTTTCTTCCTTCCAATTTTACTTCTTGTTTTTCACACGGGAAGAACAAAGTCTGGAAACCATGTTTAAGCTTAACAGAAGCAAAGGTCTAGCCAGACTAGATTTTAATGTGGCCAGGGTCCCAGCATGAAAAGAATGAGGTTTATCAGCTTGTTTGATTGTGGGCCAAGGCATGGACACGACTGAAGCACATGGTGCCAAAAGAGTCTGTGGTGGGGATTAGCTTGCTGAAGTTTGGAAGTTTCACAGTTTGGGCCAACCATCTTTAGTGTTTCATTTGGAAAGCCTAAAGCTTAATTGCTGTGTTGGAGAGGAAGTAGGTGCTCCTGCTCATCTGGGCAGGAGTTACCTCCCGAGTGTAACACTCTCCCAGTTCACACTCTGTTTATATGACCTGAAGAAAGAGACTTTTGCCATATGAATAGTAGAGGGCTTGGGCCAAGATTTTTAACTAGGAAAGAAAACTCTTATGCATTTATATTCATTTTACATTTGGCAAAAATGACTCCCTGACCTTCTCCTAGGGGCTTTTTGAGTTGTTTGTAACATTTGATTTATTAAGGATTAGCTTCAGTAGGAGAAATCTCAGTTAGATGCTTGGATGAAGCCAAACAGGGTTTAATTCCGAGAGGCAAATATTTCCCGATGATTTACTTACTAGATTCATTCTTTTAATTTTCCATTTGCAGATTGCCCATGAGCAGATTGCAATATTCCCAAATTGTGTTATTGGAAGTTATTCACCCATTCAATAAGCAAATATTTCTTGGTCCAGAATTTGCTTCTGAAATTGCCAGGGCTCCTACAGCACTGGGTGGTTTGAGCAGCCATGTGGACAGCGCTGAGATGTTTGGTGTGTTGGCTACAGCAGAAGCTGTGATCATTACAGTCAAGTAGTTGGAGCCATGTACTGTGTTGGCGAGTTATAACCCCACGGGGACACAAACAGATGTGATTCCCTGGGATGCAGCTAACCTCTGCCTGTGCCACGCAAATCGCAGCTTTTACAATGCACTCCATTAACTGGTTTTTGCCAACATTCATGTTTTTGCCAAATTAATTTTTTGCCACATAGTTGTGATTTCACTACTAGCCAGTAGTCCTGCGGCACAGATGTGTACTTCGGATGTGGAAAGGCTGCAAGCACACTGAAAGCAAGTAGTTATTTAGAGAACAAAATGTCCCTGGTGTTTGCTCAGCACTACTTTAAACAAATAGACAAACAAAGAGGAAAAAATTCTACTTAAAAGAAGCACTAACACTGTCCTCTATATTCCTCCTCCCTGGGGAGACTGTGGGATCAAGCCACACATGATGGACATTAGTGGGGTCACGCAGGGTGCTGCTGGACAGTGTCAGGGTAATGTGGGGTCATGAGGTGATAGGGAGCTACACAGAGCTGAATAGAGAGCAGAGGGAACAGATCTTCATTTACATTGCTGTGTGTCCACCTACCAGCTAAGCCAAATGCTCTTCCTGTGAGTGTGCCTCTTCTAAAGACCTCTTGGATTTCACCTTGGCCAAGCCAACTGAGTCCGTAATGAAGTTAAAGGCTGGGTGATTGCCGCTAGCTAAGTGCTTGGTCCAACATAGACAGGATTTTATCTGCAGGCATTTTGCTTCTGGCTCTCAGCCTGATCTGGTCCAAGAAAGGAGTGAAACCGAAGCTGTCCGAGCCATCTTTCTTTGTGGAGGAGCACACTGAGTCCCTGTAAGTTTGTTTTGAGATTGTTGCCTGCCGATGTGTGCTTTGCAGAACAGGAATGAGTCACATGAGGATCATTCTGTATCCAGCAAGTTACTTCTCCTTTCAACTCTCGATTCCCAAACAGAAGATCTTATGACAAAGAAGAAAGGCAGATTCCTGGCAGCCTGGAAATGCTTTTTCCTCCCCTGGCCCCGTGAGAAGAGCTGTAGTATGTTGTTCAAACAGGCTGATACAAAGCGAATGAACAGTGAAAGAGAGATGGGCAGTTTCTGTAAATAGCAACGTGCTGGCCAGAGAAGAGAAGAGGGGCGCGAGAGCGCGGGTGCTAGAAAGCAGCTGAAGAACAAGATGTTCACGTAAAAGCTGTTTGTTTCTTCACAGGACACACAGCCTGATACTACCTTGCCATTAGTCATGGCCTGGAAAATATGAAGAAACTTGTGGGAGTTTCACCTTCCAGCCAGACTTCACAAGAAGCTTTTGTCTCTGCACCAGCAGGCAACTCTTCCAACCCTACACATTCCTCCCCCAGACCATTCAGATGCTCAGAAGCCATGCCAGTGGGCAGGTGGGGCACCTCCAGGTAGGGTTTGGCAAAGGCAGGTTGCAGTTACAGGATGTACAAGGATCAGGAAATAGTGAATGTGGTCACCCAGCTCTTACACAGCACTTAATAGGAGAGGATCAGCATTACTGTCCAAGTGCTAAGTGAATGTACTGGCCACGCTTGTTAAAAGACCAATGTGGTGTCAGACAGTGCACGAAATAGCTACCTGCTTACATGGATTGAACATTGACTATTTGTTTAATGCTTGGTATCTGCTTGGCCAAATCCCACCTGAGTAGTCGAATAAACCGGGCTGTGCTAAGTAGCGTGATGGCACTTAGGGAGAGAGTTAAGCGAAAGAGAGCAGCCGCAGGAGAGGGGGATTCGCCCCTGCTGAAGGAATCTTGTGGGAATGGAGGCAAATTTTGTCCTAAATTTTGCATTTTGGCCCTGAAGTGGATGTGGGTGCAATAAATTAATGATGTGAGGAGCAACAGAGGAAGGGACTTAAATGTAGCCAGACAGACAAAAGGGAAAAAATGTATTGGGGAGCATGTGGTGTGAGTGACAGAGTCCCAGGTACCTGTCTGAAAGATGTTCTGTGAAATATGCAGATATAAAGAAGTGCTTTGTGTTTGTTCCTGGCGTCCTGAAGCATCTCCCTGACAGATGGTTTTACTGTCATTTCACCTGCCTCCACAGGTATGACTACATCGAGATCCGAGATGGGGACAGTGAAGCAGCAGACCTGCTGGGCAAGCACTGTGGGAACATAGCACCTCCTACCATCATCTCTTCTGGCCCCTCTCTCTATATCAAGTTCACCTCGGACTATGCACGGCAAGGGGCCGGCTTCTCCCTGCGCTACGAGATCTACAAGACAGGTGAGTGTCTGAGTCAGTGCCTGTCTCCCAGGCTGTTTGCCACAATGATCTTCACAAGGAGATGTCTTTGGCCACCTTTTCAATATGATTTTTAGCATTGTCTCCAGAGATAAAGGGAGCTTTTTCTTTTTTTTTTGTTTAAGCCAGTCTGTTGCATCACATTTCGAAGAGCACACATTTCAAAAAGCATTTTTGCTTTGTGAAAACAAAATTCAAAACATTCAAAATTCAAAACATTCAAAATTCAAAACATTCAAAATTCAAAAACATTCAAAAAAATTCAAAACATTCAAAATTCAAAAAACAAAAACATTTCAAAAGCAGGGTTCCTCGTTAAATGCTCTCTTGTATTTGAGGACTAGAAATGTGTATCTTTTTTCCCTGGCACGTGTGGAGCTTGTTAGGGCTAAGTGGGGATTGTCCCTCAGTTAGGAGCGCATGGAGCTCCCCCTCCTGTGGAGCTGTGATTCAGGGCTGATCAATGACGCTGTGTTTTCTCTCCCTGAAAGCAGGGTTTGTAACTGGGGAGCTCTGGTTTTCAAGGGACTGCTGTCAGCAGTGCTGTCAAGGGCTGAGGCAGCGCCTTTCCAGGCAGATATGAGAGGAACTATTCGTAATTCTGTTTAACATGGAACTATAACTGAGGAAAGGAGAAGCTGCTCAAAGGCTTTTAATAGTGTTTCTGTCTAAATATTTGCCAGAATTGTGTATCTGGGAAGAAGGAGGCTTGAGAAAATAAAACCCGCTTTGTTGTGTGCGGGTGAGAGGTGTGCCTGTGCGCCGAGGGAACAAGAGTGTGTTCTGCATGGGGATACGGGCACCTACCCAGTGCCCACATTCCTTTGGTGGTGCGTTGGAAGAAAACACATGCAGCTTTCACGTCATCGCATCCAGCACAAGAAAAATGCCCACGCCTGGTGAAGAACCAGAAAGGAGCACAACAGGGTTGCTTATCCAGCCTCTTCAAAGGGAAGGCAGGGAGCACAGGCACCAGTGCCCAAGGGCCCTGGCCCATCTGTGCAGTAGGCAGAGGTGAACAAGCAGCCCACAACCCTGTCACAGGTAGATGTGAATGTGGAGACTCTACTGCAGGCGGATAGGAATGGGACTCCCCAGATTCATTGTGAAATAGCGTGGACAGCAGGTGTCTGGAGGTTCAGGTGGATGAGGAGAATGCTGTTGCTGGTGGTTGCCTGGGCTGTATAACTGGCCATTGAGCTGTTGTGGAGCCAGCTCACCGATGCTGTTTGTTAGTGGTTAGGATACAGATTAGTCCTGAAAGAGTTTAGTGGTTTGTCCAGCTGTTGGGGTTTGCTGAAGCCAGTTGCCAGCACGGAGGATGGCAAAGAATGCCTGTGTTCAGGTGGGAAGACTGCTGACCCACCTCATCCTCCCTTGCCCCTTTCTCCCTGCACACACCTCCTCTGAGCCCAGCAGACTCAGCTGGGTTGTGCCTGTCCCCACATCGGGTCCACGCCCTGAGCCAGGGCACGGGGCAGTGTGGAGGGGTCCAGTTGGCTGAGGTGGTCAGGCCAGGCTGAGTGTGGCTGTGGGAAGAGATGGCAGGCAGGAGCCCTGTCTGCCTGGGTGGGAGCCAGCAAGGGGCCAAACTCATGGGAAGAGGAGATTTTGTTGCTGCTGGGCAGAAGAGAGAGGAAGCAAAGGCTGCTCTGGGAGGGCAGATGCTGGATGGAGGCTGGAGCTGGGTTTGTGTCCCTCTGTGTAGGTCCCTGCAGAGCTGCTGTCAGGTCTGAAGTGGTGTTGGGGCTCCTTTTGCCACCCCCCCTACCCTCCTCCGGCAGCCATCCTCTCCAGAAATAGCCATGCTTTCTTCCAGCCACAGCCCATGAAATCCAGTGTGGCAAGGCAGGTTTTGGCACAGGAGCAGGGACAAGCCTGTGGTCGGGGGCACCACCAGCCCACCCGCCTGCAGGGCTCCCTGGGCGGGCGGTGGGCAGTGCTGGCTGCAAGGCTACGGCCGTGCAAGCAAACTCTGCCCTTTGTTTGCAGGCAGGCAGGCATGGGCGAAGGTTCCTTCTTGAGCTGTCAGCGTAGCCAGCAAGGGTGTCACCAGCTTTAAAGGTCATCGGATTGTCATTGTCCACATCAGTAAAGGCAGTGTGGCTGCAGCTTCTTTCTTTCTTAAAGGTGACCTAAAAAAACAGCTCTTTTCAACTGAGCATTTATTTCCACACCTTGTACTAAATTTGCCTTATCACAGTGTGAGAGAGGTGAAATCTGCATACAAACACGTGCATACCAGGCTTTGAATCCCCTGATGGGTAGCAGTCAGCGGTCCCTGGGCTGACAAAAGAGCCGCCTGCCCTGGCTAGTCCGGCCTCCCTGCTGCTGGCTTTGTGAGTCAGTGTGGCAGAGCTGTCCTGAGCTCTCCAGCGCTGGGCATCAAAGTCTCCTCTCAGGCTGGGCCGTGCTGCCGAAGCCAGCATGACTCCTCTTGATTATCTGCAGCTTCCTTATAAAAAACCTGATCATTGTGTTTGCTGGTATCAGCCAAACTGTAGACAAAGATGCCAAATGCGATAAGAGCCCCACATGAGGAAACTGTTGTTGTCTAATGCAGTGACATAGTTATGTCTCTCTCCTGTCTCTAGAGGACCGCCCCTGACTCTGTGTTTAGTCTTTGATTTTCTCCCTAGCTCAGAGCTTGTGTTATTTTCCCTATTTGTCTTTCAAGCTGTTTGGAACGCAGTACACCCTTATCCCTGATCATGGTGTTAGGCTGTGATTTGTGTTTGGCCGTATTTTTTGCCTCTGTGTGTTACCCCACAGGTTCACATCAGAAAAGCTGGCCGCTTCATTAGGTAGTCAATTAACAGCCTCTCCTGAGTAGCTCTCCAGCTAGGCGCTGCATAATGCGGTGCCGGGATCCTGCTATTACTGCGGGCTGCTGGCCTGACTCCTGTAGGTTAATGCTGAATTGAATAACAAGTCTCCCATTAGTCCCAGGAAGGCTTGTGCTGCCTGGAAGAGCCGGAGCAGAAGGGTTTGTAGAGGAGAAGGAGGGTGTCCCAGAAAAACTGAAGCAGAAACCTTTGCGAATGCTAACACCGGGTTGCAGCAGCGGCCGGTAGTCTCTGTTAACATCCCCTTTCGCCTCTGATAGCTTCAGGCTGTGGATTTCTGTTGCTTATTGTCCTATCTCCACAGCTCAGCGGTTTCAAAGTCACCGTGGTATGAATACAACAGAAATTCCCCATTCCCCGGCCACCCTGAGGCACCTTGGCTGTATAAGAGGGGGCACGGAGCTGGCGCGGCTGCAGCCGAGGCCAGTGCGGAGGTCAGCAGTAAAAAGAGGCAACATTGTCTGCCCTCTTCACCACGCAAAGGTCTTCCTTAAGGATAGAAATAACTTGCATTTCTGGTGTGGACGGCTCAGTCTGTGAGAAAGAGGGCTCTGTTCCTCCTCTCGGCAGAGACCCCCATGCCACGGCCCCTGTTACCCCTGCTCTTGCTGTGGCCACGTTGTGGGGATGTATGCTGGAGCTGGCCCTCGTCTCTTGCGTGGGTCTCAGGGGGCCGGAGGCTGACCACGTGCTTCCCAAGGGTTTCCAGCTAACAGTGGAGACATTGGCACCCTCCCCCGGGCCCTTTCACTGTGTAAATGTTTGTGCTTCCTGATTTTCTCAAGAGGAAACTGAGGCACAGATGTCCATGCCGGAGGAATAGAGGTTGCTGGAGACCAGCCCCTGGGCACAGCTTTTCCAGAGAGATGACATCCCCGTTACTCTGCTCCACCCCTTCCCAGGCAGCCCCCTCCCCAAACGGGGGCTCCCATCAGACCCAGCGCTGCTGTGGCCCTTTGCAAGGGCCATGTAGGGCACCCCCTGTGCAGGCCAGCCCCTCCGCGGGCCGTGGGGCAGCAGGCACAGGCCTCCTGGCAGGTTGCTGGTTGGGGGCCCAGCAGACAGTGGGCAGGGCTGGCAGGGGGAGCTCAGCCCAGCTCGGCACAGCCTCCCTTCCCCACTGGGCCACCACCAGCGTGGGGGACATGGCAGGGTGCTGCCCAGCCCAATTACAGCCATGGCTTTGTAGGGGATCACTCTCCTAGTCCTGTTTTTGTAGTATTTGGCAGGGGGATCAGCAGTGGTATACAGGTTATGTTTGCAGAGCTGTCTGAGGGATTTAAAACCATGCTGTCCACTCCAGTAAACACAGGGACTTTGTCTCTCCACCTGTGGAAAGCTTTGAAAATCTTCTTTGTGGTCCTTGCAGGAATTCACGCAGCTCTTGGGTTACAGGACATTTGCAGAAGTGAATACACAACACCTCTAAGCTCACATGAGGTTTCCACAGTGTCAGGCTATTGGCATTACACTGCATTGTTGCTAAGGCTGGAGGTTTTTTCTGCCACTACAGGCTCTGAGGACTGCTCCAGAAACTTCACTGCCTCCAATGGCACTATTGAGTCTCCAGGTTTCCCTGACAAGTATCCACACAACCTGGACTGCATCTTCACCATCATAGCCAAGCCAAAGACAGAAATCCTCCTCCACTTCTTGCTCTTTGACCTCGAGCATGACCCGCTGCAGGCGGGGGAAGGAGACTGCAAGTACGACTGGCTGGACATCTGGGACGGCATCCCTCAGGGTAAGTCATGGGGTGCTGCACTGCTGTCCTCAGCCTCTCTTGGTGTCTCACAAAGCTCCAAAGCTGTGCAGTCTGTGTCTGAACACCAAAGGTGCCTAACCTCAGATGTGGCTGCAGCATGCAGCCTGCCATTGGGGCACTTCGTGGCCGGCTGTGGGGACGGTGTGCTTGCAGGAGGCTGTGTGCATTAAACCCCAAACTACTGCTCTGTTGTAACCACTGATCTGAAATGTCCCACGGAACACTCCAAGACACCACAGGTCCTTACTCAGGCAAGGGCAGTGGGTTCATGCAGTGCTGGGAAGACCACCCTACTCTGTACCAACGCTGAGAAACAGAGCAGTTTGGAGCATTTCCCGGCAACTGCAGAGAAATGCCTGCTGCAGTGGATATTTCTTTGCGGCGTACTGCATGGCACCAGGCCAATGGATGTAAAAAATAGCTCATCCTCAAAGCCTTTCTTTTATCCTGATCGGTCCTGCTAAGGCATCCCTGCTGAGTGATGCCAATCTGCTGGTGACCCAGGAGGCTGGTGGAAAAGCAGGCATTACTTGTGCTGCTCTTTCTTTTGCAGTTGGCCCCTTGATAGGCAGGTACTGCGGCACTAAGATGCCATCAGACATCCGCTCAACCACCGGTGTCCTCTCGCTCACCTTCCACACGGACCTGGCAGTGGCTAAAGACGGTTTCTCTGCTCAGTACTCCTTGATCCAGCAGGAAGTCCCGGAAAGTAAGTTAGAAACGCATGTGTATGACTTTAGGTAGTCGTGTCATCTGATTTTCCCGAGTCATTCACTTGGCGCATGTGAGAGTGAGGCAGGCAGGAGTGTGACCAGGGGCTGGTCCCCACTGGCAGTGCAGGCAACACTTACACTAGTTGTGTTCTCTGTTTCTCATAGAAGTGAGATTGCAGTAAGAACCATGCTTTCTGACCTTTCTTTGACTCTTCACTTGCTCGTGAAGTCTTCTCAATACCTTTTGGGATAGAACCCTTCATGTCTGTGCTCAGCCCAAATGATTTAAGGGAAGACTTCAGCCCACTGGGTGCAGCAGATTCATTAAAGCATGGGGGAAGTTACTCTTTCCCTCTCTTTGGTTTTCCAAAAATTCACAGCCCCAAGCTACAAATCAGAATTTCTTGGCTTTCTAATTAAAAAATGCCTAAAGCTCTAAGAATTTCAAACCAAAATTTGTTTTAGAACCCTTATTAAGGGAGGTAAATTGATGTGGAGTGAGGCAGTAAGTTGTGTGTTTTGAGAATGGAGAGCATGTTGATTCTTTGTGATAATACTTGCAAGCGAGGAAAGATTCAGTTTGTTTTCCCATGGTACTTTTACATCAGAGCTACAGTTCTTGATCTGAGTTTGCAGTAAACCTGTGATACAGCAGAAGAAGCCTACAGGACACCCCTCAGTCCCAAAGAAAGAGAGAGGGTCCCTGATCTGACACCGAAAGCCAATGACAGAGAGCAGGGTAGACTAGGGGCTGTGTGGCGCTAGGGCAGCTGGGTTACAGGCTCTTGCTGTGTGATTGAGTTAGGGATATTCTGCTGAGGCTGAGAGTCACAGACAAGCATGAGCTCTTCACCATTACCTATCTCTATACTCAGTCGATCTGTTCTTTAATCCTCTTTCTATTCTATTCTTTAAAAGTATTGGGAAATAAAAAGTTAATGACACACAAAGCTTGAGAAATTAAGCTTAAGAGCTGTTAAAGGGCCAGGTCTGTTTTGATTTATGCTGGTGTGAGATTGAAACTTTAATAATACCACTGAGATTTTAACTTGGCCCATCATTTCCACCCGGGGTTGACTTGGCCACATTAAAAACACAAGCGGTTTGGTGGAGCCCCATTGGTTTACGGCAGCAGCATGCTTGGGCCCATGCAGTATTTTCTATCAATGTTTTCTTTGCAATTGCTTTTACAGGACAGCTGCCATAAAATATATGAGATGCGCAATAAGACTGAGCTATTTGTGACTATTAAAGCCTTAGAAGTGAGGAAGCCCAAATGAAAGCATCCTGGAGTCTTTCATATTCTTGTCTGGTTAATTGCTATGGTCCTGATATCACATATAGCCCATGCACATATACACAGAGGCATACACATGTGCGTCCATACTCCCCACACAGAACCCTTAGACCTTCCCCTTTCCAGGCCTTGACATTCCTGCTGGCAGCACAGCAGTAAACACCCTCCTGTTGTGCCTGCCTGTACTCTGTGCCTTGTCAGTGCTTAGATTTCACCTCCAGCCTTCAATAAGATGGGGAATTTTGTGGCAAGGGGCCTTGGAACATCTTGGTGGAGATGGAGGGAGGGAAGGGACAGAATTGCTTCAGAACTGTGCAGAGGTGAAGGACATAGAGAAAGGGAGAAAGATCTGGACTGTATTAGTTTTCAGAGGGCTGTGCAAACATAATGCTGCCCCACCTTTAATTTTTCAGTGCCTTCTGTGAGCACACACAACCTGCAAGATGGTGCAGGTCTGTTCATCTTTCCAGGCAGGCAGCTTTGCTTGGGGTTAGCTGGGGACAATAGTTCGGGGCTGCCTTCCACTTGGGAGTGAAGGACAGAGACTGTAAGCTGATCTGCATGTGTGCATGTGTGTGTCCACTCCAGACTTCCAGTGCAACGTGCCACTGGGGATGGAGTCTGGCAGGATCTCCAACATGCAGATTAGTGCCTCCTCCACCTACTCAGACGGGCGATGGACCCCTCAACAGAGCCGGCTCAACAGTGATGACAATGGCTGGACTCCCAATGTAGACAGCAACAAAGAGTACCTCCAGGTATGCACTCTTTCCAGCCCCCTCACCTCTTCCCCCACCAGATGGAGTGTCACACTGTTAAACTGACCCTTGGCCATCAGGCTTGCTGATTTTTTTATTGCCTCTGTGCCTCATGGGGAGCGAGCAGCAGGGGAGCTGCAGTGCCTCCGTGAAATGCGACAGGCTGGCTCTCCCATTAGCATGCCTGCACGAGGGCTGACTCGGCCTGCTGTCCCTCTCCCACCCCCTTCTTCCTGCCCAAAACCTTGATGGACTTTCCAGCATACTGACAGAGACTGAGGGACTTCTGACACTTAAAAGGGCCACTGACTCCGCCACTGGCCTGAAGACCAGAATATCCAGTAGGCACGTGGAAAAACAACTAGAATAATATTTCTCTCGTCAGTGATACAGGGAGCGTGAGCAGGCTAACGTCAGGTAGCGAGCTGACAGAGCAAAGGCTTTCCCTGGGAGCTGGTTAGATCCACAGTCTCTGTCCGCGCAGGGCTTCTGGCTGTGTCACATCGCCGTGAGACACTGCTTGCTAAAGGGCACTAGGAACGGGAGGTTGAGAATGTCATTGCCTCTAGCAGACGTCTCATTCTTCATTCATGGCAGTGCTACCAACCCAGCTCTGCTGACCTTTCTCAACCCACATTGTGAAAAAAAAAAAAGCAAGGGAAAACCAGGAACTGCAGCACTTGCTAATTGGACATCATGCTTTTATTTTACATGGAAAAATTCAGCCTCTGTCCTGCATTAATAGACATGACTTTCTGTGCAGATCCTGTTGCTTGGTCTGAGGCAGGAAGACGGTTTTGTGATGGTCCCATGTAGACAGACATCAAGATCCTTAGTTACTCTTGTCCTGTGGTCCCCAGCATCCTGCTGCAGTCAGCCCGGGTGGTTCGTGCCTGGGGAAGTGTGTGCCCACAAATGGAGTGAGACAGACTGAATTTGTGCCTTTTCATGTTTCAGAGACAGCGGGAGGAACTAACTAGCCAACCTGAATTCTCAGGTGGCCATCATTCTCTCTCTTGTCCCTTTTTCCCCTGGAAAGGTGGACCTCCACTTCCTGACTGTGCTCACAGCCATTGCCACACAAGGTGCCATCTCCAGAGAAACCCAGAATGGCTACTATGTCCGTACCTACAAGCTAGAGGTCAGCACCAATGGGGAGGACTGGATGATGTACCGACACGGGAAAAATCACAAGGTAAAGGCCTTTTTGTCTCTTTTGCATGCACCTCAGCGAGACTTGCAGCTGATGGGAGGGAATAGAACAGAGAGATTTTATGAGCCTGGAGGGTTTAATCTGTGAGGGACACTTTTTCTGATGAGGGCTAAAAGACTGATGATGCTCTGAGCAGAAATAGTCCTTTCCCCTCTGCACAGCAATGAGGAAACACTATTCCTTGGAAAACCTGGCTGCTGTTACATCTTTCGTGGTGGCGAGAGTATGTTATTTGACTGCAAATGAAGGAGAAAATGCTTTCACAGCCTGTGTTTTGCCATACAAGATTCATTGAGCTTTTACGGCTGTAGCCCCGTCTGCATGCTGGGTTAACAATCACAAAACCACATGAAACTGTAGTTCAGGAGTTATTGAGGCCTGGAAATGAAAGGGCACAAATCCTGAGAGGGGATCGCACCGTCCCAGAGAACAAAATGAACAATAAATAATGAGGAGCAATTCAGGCTGCCAGAGCTGTGGGGTTTGCGCTAGCAGGCACGGTCGGCAAAGATGCGTTGAGCCCTGGGAGTTTCTGGGAGGCACACAGAGGTGGGAGCGAGGGGGAGGGAGGGTAAGGATAGATGTTCAGCCCTTCCAAGCCTTGCGGGTGCTGCTGCATGGCCAGGTGAGACAAGCTCGAGGTGGTCCGCATGGGAGCTTTGGCATATGAGGAGGGGGGTTAAGGCAGCCATGGCGCTGGGCTGGTCCTGCTCTGTCACTTGCCTTGGTTGCGTGGTTGTCCCCTGCTTAAGGGCACCTCGGGAAAGCCCTTCCCTGCTTTTCTGTGGTGCCCACCAGCACTGCTGCTGTGGGTCATGTCCTCATCCCTGATGTGCCATAATCTGTCTGCGTGAACTCACCAGCTGGGGTCCCGCACACCTCCCCCCCCCGCCAAGTCCCAGCAATTTCTGCTTGCTCAGCGCTGCTGTTAAATTAGCTGTCCCCTCCCTTTGCTGGCACAGGCGCTGCTGGCACGAAATGCAGTAGCCTGCCTTGTCCAGGGTTCATCCAGACATTTCCTTCCCTTCCGGGCTGTGTGATTTCCCCTTCCCTACAAGTGTGTCTCACGGTTCAAACTCACTCTGCTTCCCAGAATGCGCCCTCTCTGTGCAGAGGCCCCTAGCCAGGGTCTCATACCTCTCCTATTTGGAGTATTTAACCTCCTTGCGTGCCAGCGAGGTGGTGTTAGTCCTACATTAAAGGTAGGGAAAAAGAGGCACAGGGCAGCCCAGCACCCCATAGGACAGTCAGCAGCGGGGCTCCCCCAGACCTTGGGCAGGCTGGCTCCGGGGCTGCAGCTCATGGCAGAGCTCACATAAACCTTAATGCAGTGGCCATGCACTGGTGTGGAGGCTCTGTGCTTTCCCAGGACCCACTGGCCACAGCAGACATTTTTGTGAACCAGGGCCGTCCCTCCTCACCCGGGCAGCCCATAGAGACGGGTGAGTTTGAGGTGTCCCTGGAACCATTTCTGCAAGCTGAGGCAGATGGGAGATTGGCAACACATGAGGCAGAGCGATGGGCTGAATACACAGTTCAGTGTTTCAAATAGCCACTGGCAATAAATTTACCTTTTGGAGTCTAACAGGAGCTGGAATCTGGCCTGGGGGATGGTTTTAGTCGTAGGGGAGGGTAGATGTCCCATCCTTGCAGTCCCAGGCATTGGAGACTGGACCCTCAGCCAGGGTGGAGCAGGGGAACACGGCTGGTTTCAGTGCTGCTGGGCCAATTCACATTGCTCCAGCAAGACCCTAAAGCCTGGCTGGTGTCAACCCAAAGCAGTCTGATGGCTACATGAATTGCCACCATTTCAGGATTTCGCATTTGAGTCCTGTCACCTTTTTTCTTCTCTGTTTTCTCTCTTCATAAAAAAAAGAGGAAAAATCAAACCTCTCCTTTTTTACCCCTTTATTCCAGTCTTGCTTCGTTCCCGTGTTTTGGCCTCAATTTAGCAAACACCTCCCAAGGCTGGAGGATAAGTAATTGCTTTTTGGTGGCTTGCCTACCCCTTGCAGCCGGGTGACTGCTTTCCCTCCCCACCGAACAGCTGGCCACCAGCCACCGAGCCGCAGTGGGGCCAGGGCAAAGCCCCTCGCTCACAGGCCTGGTGCTGGGGGGCTCGGGCCCCGTATTCCCCGCCTGCGTGAATCCCCGCTGTTGCTGCATTAGACAAGCTCCCAGATGCCTGCATTCAGGGTACAGATACCTCCCTGCGTCAGTGCGGTGCTCCACACTGTTCAGGCTGCAACGGTGGAGCGAACCATGCCAAATAGATTTGTCAAGTCTGCCGCAGCTTGATTTGGTGCCATGAGGAGCGGGGAGGGAGAGGAGGGGGTGGACAGACAGGGACTCTCTATTCCTCTATATACATGCAGCTATATACGTATATATACACATATATATATATACACACACACATACATATCTATATATGCACAGGCACACATAGGCATATGGGGTGTATCAAACACTGCTCTGAATTTCTGCTGGCTGTGCGGGCCGAAAGCAAATCTCTGCCATGTTATAGGCGGGTCAGCTAACATTTACATCTTCATCAGGGAACTAAAGCAAGAGAAGACCAGCGAGTGCAGGAAGGCTGGGGAGGGGATGATGCTCTCTGAAGAGGCTGGGGAGCTCTGACCTCCTCTCTTTCACCCCCTGCTTCCCCTCCTTCTGATGTTTCTGCGGAGAGTGGGGCCAGGGTGTTTCCCTGTGAAATGTGACGGCTCACCTTTGAGTCCCCAGCCACTGGCACTCACAGCGAGGGAGACTGGAAAGGCAGGCCGAAGCAGAGGGAAACAGATTAATACATGCTCGCAGCAGGCAGGGTTTGCTGGCCTGTTTCCATGTCAAGCACTGCCGTGTTTCTGGGGTGGGGAGGCAGTGGGAAGGCAGCAGCAGGTCTGCAGCTGGCAGGAGAGGAGCCCCACACTCACACCTTCCCCTTCTCCCCCCATCCCTGCCGGGCATTCCCTCTTCCTGGCAGGGTGCTCCCCACACAGCCCAGCCCAGTACACCTCAGACGTCTCCCTGCCCAGGAGGTGATGCTCTGTCCTTGCCTGGGACATGGGACCAGGGCGAGAGGCTAACCCAGCGACCTGGCTGAAGGTGCAGAGCTGTCTTCCTGTGTGTCGCCCAAGAGAGGAGACGGAGAGGAGAGCAGTCACCACCACTTATTGCCCCACACTCGCCACTTACTACCCACCAGCTTGTCCCCATGGGACAGGGCCAAACAAGCCCTGCCCCAGAAAGGCTGCTCTGGCTCTTGCCCTCCCTGTGGCATCCCGCTCTGTGTCAATGGCCCCAGAGGTTATCTTCCAGGCACAGACCCTGGTGTGTGCGCTGAGATCTTATCTAGCACTTTGCAAATGTCTTTAGAAAACAGCAACTTCTTGAATGTTCTTGAACCCAAGGAAGGAAAAGAGCACCTGACAGGATTTGACCTTTTGGTTTTTGCCATTTTCTTCGTGCAGATTCAGCTATGAGGATTTTGTTGGAAAACAAAGTGCTCATCCATTCTGATCCACTTCCTTCTTTGTAGGGTCTTGGGTTCCGTCTGCTGTGTGGTCTGAGCCGCTCTGCCTCAGTAACTGCACAGATCAGTTCACAGGGATTGTCTAGTGTGGCGAGGGACTGGGGGACAGGGTGGGTTTCAGGATATGGGGTGGGTTGGGACTGTGATGAGTGCTCTTGCTGTCTCCATTGCTCTGTGTGTAAAATGGGAGGATGCAACTGAAACATTTGCTTTGAGAACCTGTAGTAGTCAATGGATGAGAAATGGCAGCAAAATCCAACTGATGTGCATTTTCCATTTCCTACTCATTTTGACAGCTTTGTGCTTGTTATCAGCTAACCTTCCTGCATGGTATTTCACGTGGATGCAAGAAGGCAGGTTGAATTGCTGCAAAGAGCCAAATATCTCAGCTGTGCATGGAGCTGGGGATGTCAGAGATGTTTGGTGCTGGCAGGAAATACTGAGGATGACTCTTTGGAGACCCTTGTGCCTCCCCTTAGGAGTATTCCTCTATACTTTCAGTTCTTAATGAGGTCTCCTGTGTTCTTTCACCTGGGAGGAAGAGAATAGCTTTCAGTCCTATGGCTTCTTCAACTGGAAAACTCAAGAAAAGCTTGCATGATCAGCCAGAAGGCTGCAAGTGCTTCTGCACAGGGACATCATGGTGCAGAGGTTTTGCCCAGAAGCATCCCCAGGTCCCAGCCTGCTTCTGCTGCTTTCACAGGCAGGACAAAGACGTCAGGCTTTGGGAAAGTCAGCCCTGCACATTCACCCTTGGTGCAGTACTAGGGGAGAGTTAAGAGTCCTAGCTTTCCTAGCAAGGCTGCAGCTTTGTACTTCTGGGCCCGATATCTGCTTTGCAGGCTAACAGAGTGCCACTCCTTGTGTCCCTGGTGACTCCTGGATCTGAGTGGAACCTCTCAAAGACACGGCGCTGGCAAGGCCAGCCCAGCATGCTGTGCCTTGCCCAGACGGCTGTGCTTTGTTGAGTGTTGCCAAGTATCATTTTTCTTTTGCCTCCTTGTTCCTGGATTTAATAAATCCAGAACTATCCACCCTCCACTCGAGCCAGAATCCTCCCACCATCAAACATGCCCCATTTTATGCCTTCCCTATCTGACAAGGAAAATAATCTCCCCTACTTTTCTCCTTCATGCTTCTCTGTCTAAATCCTGAAGCCCTAATCCTGTTAGCATGCTCTGTTCCAGGGCTCTGTCTCCACGGGAGTAACATAATCCTGCAGTAAATCTAGTGGGTCCAGAGAGACACATACATATGGACAAAGGCAGGGCTGCTGCCATCCGTGGCCTGCTTCTCTGCCTCCCCCAGCCGCTTTCTTTAGCTCCCCAAGAAATTGCATAGTGGCCAAGCAGCACAATAAATATAGCGGGAGAGAGGTTACCTCCTGCCCCCTCCTTGACTCGCTGCCTCTTCGACTTCATGGCGCTTTTTGTCTCTCTGTCCTTCACTCCCTTCACTCCAAACTGCCATTGGCACAATTCCCATACCCACTGGAACTAATGCAGCTTCAGAATTCCCTCCATCACCCCGTGGCAGTTCCAACATGTCAGAAATACAACTTGTAGGTGTTGGTGTGGAGCCTGCCTGTGTGTGTATGTGGAAAACTTGCCCAATCCTCCTCTAGCCCAGGCATCATCTCCCACCACTTGCTTTCTGCAGCAAATTAATTAAGCACATCAGCTCTCATTGATTATCCATTTAATTTTACAAGTAGACCTGCCGACTGGACTAAAATGGAAGTAAACATAAAGTATATGGGGAGGGGGTGGGCAGCTTTTTGATGCAGCAGTGAAAAGGAGTTCCCTTGACTGCTTATTGGAAGGTGCTTTTAATTTGTTAATGGTTTTCCCATTCGTCTTCTGGCTCCGTCACCCTTCAGCGCGCGTGCATGTGCGTGCACATGTGCGCTCTCTGCTGAGTGTGTGTCTATCTGTCTCCCTAGATCACAGCCAGATTTTTTTTTCTGCTGGTGTAAATTACTGTGACTTCTTATACTTCGATGGCGATATGTTGATTTACACCATTCAACAACTTGGCTCAAAATATGTGCTGAGTGGGATGGGAAGCAGATAGGATGGGAGGCATAGCAATGTTCTATTTTGGTAAGGGGGAAGAAATCTTTGCTTTCTTGGCGCTCCCATTTTCACACATTTTCCTGCTAGTTCTTCCCATGCCGTGTGTGCTAATTTGAGGCAGGATGTAGAGCCTGTTCAAGTCAAAGGGACCCTCTCCACGGTACGCTCGGGCTCTGGGGTCGGCATTTTCAGCGCAGAGAAGCCGTGCACTCGGAGTCAGAGGCTGGTCAGCAGCCTGCGGGCTGGCGATGCATTTCCATGTGGGAGGGAGGCTGAAGGGCCAGGCACACGGGGGCACCCCGCTGCTCGAACAGCACTGAGCACCTGCCCTCTGACGTGGCCCTGTTCTGCTATGCTGAACAGGGTGTGGAGCAATGACTTGCTGGGATCAGCTGGGGCTGTTCAGAAACAAGGTTCGCTGGGGCAGATCCTGCCAGTGTGGCTGATACTAGAGCTGGAAGTCAGTTGCTGTTTCTGCCCTCATAAACTGGCAGTCTGGAGTGTCAAGGCCCCAGTTTAGGGTTACGAAGCTTGTTGAATGGGATCTAGCCTGAGGAAAGTATTGGGCCCCAAATCTGAAGCAGAATTGAGGTTGCTCTCCTTGGAAGCAGGTGGTTGGGACTAAGGTCGCATAAGAGACGCTTTCGGCAATGCATGTGGTAGTGATAAAGTTTTTGGGCTCAGTCCTGCTTCTGCTTTCTGTCAAGCTTGACTTTGCAGAATTCAGCAACAAATTACGCTGGTGTAAATTTGGATTCTGGCCCCTGATGCTTGTATGTGCGAAGTGAGCTAAAAAAGAACAAAACTGGAAATATGTTAAACCAAAAAGAGCAGCAAACCTCACCAGTGACTGTTAAACATGCTGGTCCATATGCAACCTTTGGCTCATGGAGTCTTCAGACTGCTGATAGTGGGAAGCAAAGGGAGGTTGCCAGGAGAAGACTCCCCTGGGCTTGCTGCCCCCAGGCATCTGCTGGGGCCACCATCAGGAGCCGCCCCATGGGACAGAGGGACCTTTGGGCTGACCTGATGTGCTGCTCCTCGTACTAAAATAGTTGCACCAGCTCAGATAAACATTTCCTGTCCTCCGGTGTTGGGTTCAGAGGTAAGGTGTTGTGTGTCAGCTTCTATGTTGACATAAAGCTGGAGGCTTTGCTGTGGAAATGTATCCTTTCAGCCTGTGCGCGCATGTGTGTGTTCCCACAGGTTTATGAGAGGCACACACACATGCCTGGAGAGTGTTTCACGGTAACCACTCTTCCTATAGCCCTCCTGCTGGAAAAAAGGGTATCTGGTGTCTGCTGAGCAAGGAAAAGGATGGGGAGTGGGGTCAGACAGGATAAAATAGGATATTAAAAACACATAAACCATGCTGTGTTGCTAAACGGTAGCAGCATGATGTATATTCTCCAGATTAGCATTTCTGCTCAAATTCACATCAACCCAAATCCCAGTTACCAGCCAGACTTGCAGCCAAGGCCCTCTGCGGGGTGGCTGCCCTGGGCTGGACGTCGAGGCACAGGGACAGCCCCGAGCAGGATGTGATGTGCAGGGGCAGCCCCGAGTGGGATGTGATGCTGCAAACAGCTGCTGTCCCTCTCTGCGAACACCCTCTGAGTGCCCTGGCTTGCTGGATCCTAGGAGAGCAGTGACATGTGCTGTCTGCAGGCCTACAGCAGTTGGAGGCCAGGATACAGCCTCACCCCTTTTTCTGTCCTGGATCATAGGGATCTGCAGTTGAATTGTTTGACTCTTGCCTCCAGCAGAAGGAGATCGGTGCCAGAGATTACACTCTCCTGCTTAGCTCTGAGATAAACTTAGTAGGAGCTCCTGTGCTTAGCGTGGCATATGCAGGGTAGGAGCCTGCAGAAGAGCCCAGCCAACATCTCAGTGTGGATGCGGCTTCTGGCTGAGATCGGAGGATGCTCCAGCCCAGTCCTGAGAACCTGTGTGCTTGGAGGGAAAGTGGGCAATGTCCTCAGCCTCAGCCTGTGAGCTTTAGTGCTTTTATGCTGGGGCAGAGAAAGGGTTGAAAATTACTCCCAGGTTGCGTGTTTCCTCTTTTCCCCCATTTCTTCCCCATTATGGCTCTGCAACCTGAAACAGCAACACAGTATCCGGTCCTGGTCCAGCCTATTAAAATAATGGGAAGGAGGGGTGGATCTAACGTCCATCTGGTAGTTATTGATCATGGCCATCTGGTAAGGCAGCAGCCTTTCCATATCGTGTTGGATCATAAATTCCCCCAAAAAGCTGTCTCTGTGTGGCGAGCTGCCTGTGTGCCGGAGAGGCAGGAGCGAGGGACTGGCTGGGAAGTTCTGCCAGCACTCAGCTCTCTCTGCCTGCCACTGGGTGTTTGCCCTGGCCGGAGGCTGGCCCTGCCCAGAAAGCGTCTCCTCAGTTTTCCCTGCTGAGATTATTTCAACTGCTGATCTGGTTATTTCTTTCTGCCTGGAGAGCACATAACCATGTTTGTGCCCCCTCTCCCTTGCAGACATTTCAGGCCAATGAGGATGCCACAGAGGTGGTTCTCAACAAGATCCACAGCCCGGTGCTCGCACGCTTTGTGCGCATCCGTCCCCAGAGCTGGCACAACGGCATCGCCCTGAGGCTGGAGCTGTACGGCTGCCGCATCACCGGTGAGGGTTCTCTCCTCCTCTTGGCCTCAGCCCTCCTCTCTTCCTCCCACAGCCTGTCCTGGGGTGCTGTCCCCTGCAGCTGTCATGGCTGCTTGGGGTGGGAACGGTGACACTGTGAGCCGCATTGAAGCACCCATTGCAGGTGATGCATCTGGGGGGACAGGCACCCAGGCCCCAGAGGCAAGAGGGAAGTGCCCAGTGCTGGTGCTCGTTTAGTGCCCAGAGCTTAAACCTGTGGGGAAAACCATGGGTGCTCGCTTCAGCTGCCCCAGCTGTTCATGCCCTTTTCTTCCCTGCAGATTCGCCTTGCTCCAACTTGCTGGGAATGCTTTCTGGCCTCATCCCTGACTCGCAGATCTCAGCCTCTTCTATCAGAGGCTATGACTGGTCTCCCGGCATGGCTCGCCTGGTGAGCAGCCGCTCAGGCTGGTTTCCTCGTGTCCCCCAAGCCCAGCCTGGGGAGGAGTGGCTGCAGGTGGACCTTGGTGTCCCGAAGAATATCAAAGGCGTCATTATCCAGGGGGCTCGAGGAGGGGACAGTGTGACCACCACAGAGTCCCGCTCCTTCGTGAAGAAATTTAAGGTGGCCTACAGCATGAATGGAAAGGACTGGGACTTCATCCAGGACCCCAAAACAATGCAAGCCAAGGTAGGCACTGGCTGGAGCAGCTGCAAAATGAGATATGTTTCTGGCTTCTGGCTTCAGTCTGCCTGATGGGGTCTTGGGAAATTAGCTGTCTCTCCCCACAGAGACCTTGGGAGTTTGCGTTGTCACCATGAAACACCAGGTTGCGTCCCCTGGTCCTGCTCCTAAGCTGTGCTAGAGGGTATAGGTTCCAACTTGCCCCAGGGATGGCAATTTCCCTTCATGTCTTTTTGTGGACCAGGCCTGGGGATGTAGACATCACCTTCTGCTCCTCCCAGCTCCTGCAGGTCAGAGCCTACCAAATGGCGTGTTTGATTATGTTTGACACAAATGAGTTACGTATTTTAAGGGGAAAAGTGTTGCTGTTGTGCCTTGCGCCTCTGAAAGATGAAGATGAATCACAGCTTCTCCTTGGGAAATTTGCTATATCTGAAGTCCCTTTTGCCACACTGGCGTGACCCTGAAATTCCCTGTGTTTTTCCCATGTCGTTGGAGTTCCCCATAATCTTTCTGCTTTAGTGGTATGGGAGTGGCAGGGGACTTGAGAAATAAATGAACTCTCCTACTGCCTGTTCTGTTTCTATGCAAACTCATTTGCTTCTGAAAATTCGGGTAAGTTTTAATTTTTCCTGATCCCACAAATGAGTCTTAAAAGGCCTGATGCTATCTAGCATTCTCTTTATTCCCCACAGACTTTAGTTTGTGCATGTAAGCTGAAAAGCAGCAGTACTTGGCCTGCGAGGAAAACTGAGCATTTACACTATCCTAGAACACACAGTAGCCTCTTGATTTGCCAAAGGACAAATCTGACCTTAGTTATATATGAAGTTAGTGGATGTTCCTCAGGCTTTCCCTGTGTGGCTTGGATCAGAATCTGACCCCTGGAGATAAAGCAGAGGCCAAGAGAGATTGTGCAAGTTTCTTAGAAACAGCCTGTCTGGTCCTCTTGAAACTGAGGAGGCACAGCCCAGCTCAGCTGGGCTCGATGGCCCGGAGTCGGACAGCTAAACTATTTCAAACTGTGGCTATGTCCTGCCAGACCTAAATTATCAAGTCTGGTGGAGAGCATGTGGGATGGACACATCACTTGCCTTTCTCTTTATCTCTCTCTCTCTCTCTCTCTCTCTCTGTCTCTCTCTCTCTGTCTCTCTGTCTCTCTGTAGCTTTTTGAAGGCAACATCCACTATGATATCCCTGAAGTCCGGAGGTTTGACCCTGTTCCTGCCCAGTACATCCGAGTGCACCCAGAGAGGTGGTCCCCAGCAGGAATAGGAATGCGCCTGGAGGTGCTGGGCTGCGACTGGACAGGTAGGAGCCCTGCGCCTCTGCCCACCAGGTCCATCAGCGCCACAGCAGGCGCTCAACCAGCAAGGTGCGAGTGTAAGGTTACGTCTCTCCCTGCTGTCCCACCTCAGGGCCACACCGTGGCAAGGAGACTGCAGCCATGGAGGCAGGACCTGCAGTATGGCCTGAGCCCATCTTTTTACTTCCACCTTAAAAGGAACCGGTCTTGACGCAGCGTGTAGCAGCAATGTTTGGATCCCAATCCAAGCTTTTGCACGTAGCCCCGTGTGGGATTTGTCCCCAACTCCCTGCTCCCTCCTTTCAGATCTTTTATCTGGATGTTGTGCAGGCTTTCCTACTTCCCCTGTTAGACAACATTTGGGCTTTTTAATCCAAATGAATCAAACAAAAAGTAGGAAGAGAAGCAGAGGTGCAGAAGAGGGGTGCAGTGACCAGTGCAGTTATCTTGAGCTACCACAGTAAGGTTTTGCTGTAAAAACAAATGTTCCTCTCTCATTGAACCCAATGTGGAAATCCTTTTGCAGACGAGGTTGGGGATTTAACTCTGACATCTCTGCAACTTCCTTAAGGCCAGGGAAGTTTGTACGCTTTTGCCCACCTGTTTTTCACAAGCAGTATGTCTTGCAGCCACCATTACTTTTAATACAGAGGTGAAAACTGTCTAGTACACTCACTGGGATCAGTAGAGGTTGTGCCTCTGACCCTTCTGAGGCTTGATGGTGATTGATTGCTCCATGGTTTCATGCCCAAAAGCTAAAAATGCACCCAACAGCTCATTGTGTCTGATGCTAGCTTTTCAGTGCCAGGGGCTAGTTGTCTCTTTTTTTAATCTATTTTATTTTTTAATAATCTGCTTAAATCTGAATCTGGTATCCAGATGTCAGTGATAAAGAGGTATGATTTCCATTTTATAAACACATCTGTAGAAGACATTTTCTTGTAAGAATTCCCATTCTAGGAAGCTTAAAAGACACAGAGCTTTTTTCCACCCCTTTGTGGAGTCTTTACTACCCTTTTCTCTTTGTGATGTGCTGTGAGATGCATTACAAACACTTAACAGCAAATCACAGAACACACGTACACACAATTAATAATGATAAATTGTCACCTTTAAAGTCAATGCCAAATCTCCCCCTTGGACTGGGAATCCATTGTAAATGATCTAACCTTTAAATCAAGACTAGATCTTAATTTAAATCTTACAACGTCTTTTGGATGTTGTAGGAGAAGCAGGTGCCATGGCTTTCACGCAAGCAGTGGGAGCTGAGGCTTTGTGCAGAAGTGGTCACGCAGCTCCCACGTCACTGTGTCCGGCAGCTCCCAGGAGTGTCCAGCTGCCAGATCTCTGCACACCATTGCTGGCTGGTGCATTGCAGCGCTGCATTGCTGCCGCAAAGGGAGGCAGTCGCACAAGACCTCCGGCCACATACATATCAGCCCCTCCACTGCACTCCTCCAAAGTACAGAATGAGGGGTCTGGCATCCTCAACTGCTTGTGCTATTTTTTGTCCAAGTTTTCTTCTACAGCCATGTCCATGTTCAGTTTCAATATCAGCAGCAACAGTCCATGTTTTTTCCAGGCAGGGTGCTTTGTGGTCATTTCCCAGTGTGGCTGTCTAATCGTTTGCACATTGTAATGTTTAAAACTCAACTGCCAAGTCCTAAATATTCGTAGCTTTATTGATCTGCAGGCATTCAGCTTTGTAATCAGAGAAGGGCTTGTAATCTTGTGGATTCACCATGTTATAAAAAGTGTTTATATCTCCGATGCAACCTGGGGAGCAGAGATAGCCCATAGCATTATCTGCATGCTAAATCCAGGCTGGCTACATGAGGCAATCCTAGACAAAGCCAAGATACAGCCCTCCTTTGCTGGGAGGACCCAGGCACATTACAGAACTGACTGTGAAAACCCAGGCAGTTGCACTTGCTTGGGAACAAGATTAAGAAAGGGATTAAAACAAGCTGATTGAAAATATTTTCAAGTGAGGGCCTAAGCCCATTTGTACCCTGCCCAGCTGTTTTTATTTCATATCAGCATCAAGCATGTTAATTACAGAGTCAAACAGGTAACTTAACAGCAACTGGGATCACAAACTAGTTGGCTAGTAGCTCAAAAATTGGGAAGCAGGCAGTCAGCAATTGACTTCTTTCAAAGACCTGCCAAAATTTTCCTCTGAAGAGTGGAGATTGATGAATGTTCACTTGGAGCTGGTTTTTTCTCCTTTGAAGTTCCAAACATCTGGTTTCAATTGCTCAGTGACTTTGCATTTTGATCAGCAGTTACCACCAGTTGCACAGACTCTTGCTGGGCGAGGGAGAGAGAAAGCGAGCAAGCAAAACTTCTCTTTTTCACTTTCCATTTCACACATCACGTTGCCCTCCCTGCTATTTTCATTATCTCCTGTAACCATCGTGTTGTGGCTCTGTCATGGTAACTGATTTTTCAAGATATATTTCTGCGGCTTGTCCAGGGCAATGCAACACTCTTGATTTACATCCACTCAGCATCTGTGTCCCGTATGGGACCTGGTTTTCAAGGTCCTTCCACATTATCACATTTCAGCTATAAATCTCAATATACAAGAACAACAACCTAAAAGAATGTACCAGCTCTAAATAACCTGCAGCTTTTCATACATTGCCTTCACCTGCTGCTTTTTTTTTCCTTTTTTTTATGACATTTTTCTGAGCCTGGCTGCTTGCAATTTGCTTCTTGGTAGCTTTTGGAGTTTTATGGGGTTGTAACAAATTTGAACTTACAAATTAAAAGACTTTGAGGTTATTTGGTATTTTGTTCTGAACAAAAGGCAGCCACTGGGAAAAAAAAAAAGTAAAATAAACCCCGAGAGTTTATGTGCAACATGTTTAATAACAGGAAAATAAAAGGGCAGAAAGGAGCCTATGGAAAATATTCAATGTATTTAGCCATTTCCTCCTGCTTCTGGCTTTATTAAATGATATCCTGAAGGGTGCTGACAAAGAAACACAATCACACATAACTGACAAAGCAGCCTCTTTTTAAAAGTGGAAAGAATCAAGCCTCCTGTACTCATAAAAGGAGAGACTGCTGGAACCTAATGTCGTTTACTGTTGATCTTAATATCCTTCCCTTTTTTGCTTAAATTTCCCCTGACACCTGCTTGGAGGTTGTTTCACACGAGCCATGTTGGAGAGAGGGAAATTGGACAGAGACCCTTTGAAAGCATAGTCAGGAGCCTGGAGTGTGAAACCAGATGCTTTCTGCAGCGAGCCAGAGCACACTAGGGGATCCTCTGGGTCCATTTGTGGTTACGTCATTTGTGGGTTTGAGTGACTTGTTTTATGAATTGGCACAATTGGTGGGAGTGTTGTGTCTGTTTTTTTAACGTGTCACATGCCTTCATGAAAGAGAAAGATGTTCCGCCTGTGATCTCTCTTATCCAGTAATGACAGCTAAGCGGATCGCCAACAGTGGTGTAGATTAAAAAATTAAGAGAAAATGTAGCACGTATGTCTAGACGAGAGCCTCGTCCAAAGGGAACTCTAAATCAAAGGAACTCCCATATGGAAACAGCCAGTTCAGCTGAAGTTCAAACCATGCTGACATTTGTAGCACATGGAAATTTCATGACATTCTTGTTCTAACTCTTCCTGCCATTATAAGAATAGGAGAAAAATTATTTTGCTTTGTTTCCTCCCACCTGGGCTTTTTGTACTGTCTGTTGCAAATAGCATCCCTACTCCTTTTTTTTTCAGATGTAAAGCCCACTGCAGAGACACTGGTGCCCACTTTGAAGAGCGAAGGGACCACCACCCCATACCCAACTGAGGAAGAGGCAACTGAGTGTGGTGATAGCTGTGGAGAAGAGGAGGGTATGTATCAGAGCAGCACATCTTTATCTCAATAAATGATGGGTTAAGAGCTAAGCAAATACTCTTATCTTCCCATTTGCTCCTATACATGGGGCTGATTCCTGGAAAGCTTAGAGTAATATTATTAGCGATAGGCCGAGATAAAAAAAAACCCCAAACAAAACCTGCCAAAATCTGATAAGTTATATCAAGGAAGGATGCGAGTGCAAGAGATAGCAACTAATTCAGTCCCTAGGGTATAAGACTTGAAGAGCAGCTCTCCCAGCTTCCTTATGTGACCTGAAGCAACTCACTTATTGCCCCTCCATTTCAGATCCCCTTGGCTGGGTGTCAGAAGTTCAGACGGTTATTCACTGGAGAGATTCAGACTGCCTGGTGTGCAGGGCTCCTTTTGTAGAGGTCACAACAGTGGGAGTAAATCACGACATGTGGAGAAGGCTGATGTCCTGAAGACCTAACTGTCTAGGCTCCTTGTGGAGGCAGCAGAAAAAGGGGAACACCAACTCCAGGCAGGAATTCGCACCCCCTGTCTTAGATGACTGTCAGATGTACAGGGAATGGCTTGGTACCTGTGGCGCTTGGCTGCCTCTTCTTGCTGTAGAAGAGGCTGAACGTTAGTTTAGACTACTTGCTGTACTTGTAAAGAGCCAGTACTGGGGGGGACTAATCTTCTCTGCCTCAGACTCCTACTGTAAAAGCAGACATCATATTCTTCTGCTCCTTGCAAGGGGGATGGAAGCATCTAAAGCTTGTGACATGTTCAGATTAAGGGGAGTGGGCATGGGAGACCTGTGCAGGGACTGTTGTACAGTGCAGCGTGCAGGAGATGCATGCTCCTGGGCACGACAGCAGAGCCTGGGCCTCAGCACTGGGGCTGGGACATTTACACAAGGACTTCATCAAGAAATCTCAGGAGGAAGACCCGTCCTTTGAGATAGCTCCTAGGACTTCTGTCACTTCAGCTTCCAGTCCCACAGAAAAAAAAATAATGGGTTTTAAAATACATAAATTAAAAAAAGAACATTATTTGGCTTTTTCACACCTGCCATTGGGATTCTGCTGTAGTTCAGTTCTGGAAATGTAAGTTGCAGGAGCAGCTCAAAGGGCCTGATTCTCATTGCTTTGCCTTGGTGATAAGCCTGTGCAACCCTGCTACCACTGAGGCACTTGGGAAGCTGCCAAGAGGAAATTTAGGCCAGTAATAGTCTCTGCAACAATATGATTCCTGGGTGCAGTCCAGGGCAAAAGAGCGAGCGGAGTATGCTGTGGAGCGTGGAACCAGCCTTCCCATTAGCTTCCCTCAGATTTAGATTTTCATTCTCATACTCCATAAACAATGACTGTATTTCTCTGGACAATGAGATTTATGACAGCCAAACAGAAACAATGCTGCTCTCCAGGGTATGAGATTAGATTGGAATAAAAGGATCCATGATCTGCATTGTTTTATTTCAAAGTGGGAGCATGTAAAGAAAGCTCTCTGCCCCTTGCAGCAAAGTTCCCCTGATGCCTATAGCTTGAGTCACTCACCTCCTTCTGGCAGTCACTCACTTTGTGGCACTGTGATTTGAAACTTCCTCTTTGCTCAGGAAAAACCCAGCCTGTAAATAGGCTCTGACGTGCATGTGCGCTGAGTGCTTGGGATGGTCTCAGACCATTTCTGCAGCCTCCATGCCTTATGGCTGCTTCTCTGACCGAAGAAGCCAGTAGCTGCCTTGCTGCTACATGCAGCCACCGGCATGTGCTCTCCTGCCTGCAGACCTGTCTCTGCAGGAAGCCTCTCCAGAGCTTTTAAAGCTGTTGACATAGGGAATTAGCTCTGCAACTGTTTCACAGATGAAAAGTTAAATGACTCGCCCAAAGACCATGTGGTGAGTCCATAGTGGAGCTAGAAATAGAGGCTGGCTCCTTTCACTCAGAATCCAAAAACTTGAGCTCATGGTGGCCCCATGTTTCCCCTGGTAGCATTTCCATGAGAAGGTAGGAAGCGGTGAGTGACAGCTCGCCATGTTGACAGACAGCTCCCGTCTGGTGCAAGTGGCTAGATCTGTCACTCAGAAGCTGAGTTTCTGGAGCACTTGAGATTCTCCTTTTGGAGCCAGAGCAGGAACTGATGAGCACAGGGCACTCAGGAAGCGTTCTTCCCAGACATTTAAGAAGGTGTTTAATATTTGACCGCTCTAGAGAATGAAGAGAAGGTGCTGATTAGAGTCTGGAAACATTTGGTACTTGCTTTTATATTTGCTTAGTTTGGTGGATTAGCCGCAGGACATGGTGTGAGCGTTTTGATGATGCAGAACTTAAAGGCTGATCCCTGGAGCTGTTGAAATGTGAGCTAGGTTAAAAGCATCAGTGTGAGTGAGATTTCGTGTTTTTTTCAGTATTTGTGGCTTGCCAACTATTTTGGTTTTGGATTGTTTTTTAGTAACAGCCGTTCATGGGTAGGTCATTTTTTAATCCAACTTTATTTTGCTTCTATTTCTTTTTATAAGATTTCCATCTCCCTGCAAACTTCAACTGCAACTTTGATCTCCCTGAAGACCTCTGTGGTTGGTCACACGACTTGGCAACGGGTTATACATGGTCTTTTCAGCCTACAAACACCTGGACTGGCAACTCTGAACCAAGCCCTGAGACTGTGCCTGGTAAGATGGTTAATACTGTACCAAAGCAGGGAAGAGGGAGATCATGGGGCTTTCTCTGTGTAACCAGTATGACCAATTATTGCACAGCTATCAAGAGTTGTGAACGCTG
>Ga0065711_1006015_pt1 | contig 39539 bp, 14 predicted proteins | sample Hoacrofraction12_FD_59098 | JGI IMG/M metagenome (GOLD analysis project Ga0065711, IMG submission 59098) | Hoatzin crop microbial communities from Cojedes, Venezuela - Epithelial fraction 12 v2 (version 2) | ecosystem: Host-associated > Birds > Digestive system > Esophagus > Crop | place... | reverse complement strand
TCCAGCCCCGCCTGGACACGGTCCTGTGCAGCCTGCTCTGGGTGACCCTGCTTCGGCAGGGGGTTGGGCTGGGTGACCCACAGAGGTCCCAGCCAACCCTGAACATTCTGTGATTCTGTGTGATTCATGATGCCAGCTACAAAAGATTTTGTAGGTGTACAGAAGGACCGTAGTGTTGCATTGCCAAATCGCTGTCCAGGCAGATTACACACACGTGCGTGCTATGGGCTGTTAGAGATGGTCACCACCACAGGAGGCACGGCACGCTGGCAGACACAGAGGGTGAGCAAATTCCCATTTGCACAAACCCATACATAATGCAAGAAAAATTAACCAACAGCAACAAGACCTTTTTGTGCAAGTGCAAGACCATGCATGTGAACACAGTAAGAAAGCTTTTCATAAAGAACTACAGAATGAAATAAGACGATCATAGGAGTATTCAAATACAGGATAAGAACGACCAGATCCTGACTCAGCAGTCAAATCTTTTAGTCTACATAAGAAAAATGCAGGAAGTACCATGGGCATCACCACTCTCACAATACTCTATATTCACCTAGCATATTGACGAATATCCTTTAGGGAAGTCTTACCATTCACAAAGACAACCCAAAAATCTATCGTCCCAATATCAGTACTTTCCAACTATAAATCAGTACTATTGCAAAGTGACAAACGACCAGCGTGTTCACGCAACCTGACGAAAGGATCTACCTGTCTTGCCCAGTTGCCTGTTCATCAAATACCTTCCCAGCTGATTCTGTGCCTAGGTATAAATCTCTGGTCTGTGCTTTGCAGCAAGTCAGAACAGATGACGACAGATGGGTCCTGTAGGTACAGATCTATAATTCTTAGTTTCAGAGCCACATTTACTACAGCAAAAGGTAAGGTACTAATTAATGCACACAGTGGGTAAACTATGTCTGCAACGTATGAGTACTGCGACGGTACAGTAGAACAAGTAGAAACCACCCCTTCCCGTGAAGAAATTCTGAATATTAGCCTGAAGTTAGGAGCAGAGTTTGCTGCCTGGGACACGAAGCAAGCTCATTTGAACTATTTCCAGAATGATCTACATAAAGTATGTAGAGAAGAGCTACAAAACCAACCAATGGCTGCAACAGCTCAGAGACAGGAGTCCTGCTGAGTCTGGACGAAATCTTTACAAATGAGGAGAGCAATGTTTGTGCTGGAGGAAAGGATGGAATTCATTTGAAGTGCAATGACAGTTCATATTCCTGACAATGAGTAACCAGTAAAATGAGGATTCTGTTTGTTCATTTGTTCGCTAGAAAGCTCTTATAGCAAAATAAACACTGAAAATTGAGAAATAGCTTACAGTGATGAACTCTGGTACATCCAATCTCTTTTACAAGGGAATACCAAAGCAGATTTTAAACATTTGGCGGTGTATCAGAAGCCAGAGGAAGATTAACTATGCGAGTGAAAAATCAGGCCAAGAAACCAAAAACAGCTCTTCACAACGAAGGAGAGCCAAGGAGGAAGATAGTCTAAAAAGCACTTGGAACAAAATGTTAAAATCATTTCACTCTAAAGAAATCGATCATTGAAGCAAGAGGAATTTCAATTCCTTTTGGAAGTGTGCAGGTATCTATTAAGTTACTTGTAAGATTTAGAGGGAGCATCAACGTACTAACAGCGTCAAGACTCCGACAAACAGACCAGGGCCACTCAAAAACAGGAACGGGCATACCAGCACTCCCACTGGCACCGCCGCCAGTGTTATTCACCGACAGCACAAAGCCACAGGATGGTTTCTAGAAGTGTCACCAAAATGGAATGCCTGACTGACGTTTCCAACCTCCTCTGATGATCTGGCCAATCCATACTAAGTTCCTAACAGTTGAAATAATCTCTGAACTCCAGCACCAGCCCTGCGACCGACTCCCTCTGTGACCTTGCCCATACCACGCTGCATCTGCTGTGCCGCTTTCAGGTTTCTAAAAGCTACACAATATTCCTTTAAATGGACTCCATAGCTTAGTGCATCGCTAGCACACTGATGATAAGTGCAAATTCAAGGCTAGAGTACTATTTGGTTTGGAGTGGAATACTATGTGGGGCACTTCCCTACTGGTATTTAACTCTGTTTCCAAGCTGACTGTACATACCTTGATTTTTGCAGGTTGCTATAATTGTGAACAACACTTTAAAAGTGTACATGCGCACAGGTGAAGGAGAAAATCAGAGCAATAGATTTTTCAAGGTACTAGCAATAGAATTAGTTAAAAGCCATGTAATGACTTCAACAGAGCTCACAGAAGAAAACAGATTCCATATAAAACTGGTCTATATCTCAATACTTCTACATAGCTGCTATCTCAAAGCTGAAGAAAAGGTACTGTGGGATGGAGTACCACTGCATATCTATTTTAATTGATTTTTATTAAGCAACTGCAGACTACCATCTCCTGCTCCCAGAATAAGCCAAGTAACAGTGTAAACCTCTCAGCATCTCACAGCTGCAGAACTTTAAATCAGCACAGCTACAAAGAAAATTACTACCTAAAGCAGCAGAGGGAAATTTGGGTGAGCAAAAAGACATTTTTAAAAATACACTTTTGAGGGAGATGAGCAGTTGCTGAGGTCTTTTCTCTACTTCAGACATTTCCAATAAAGCCATCCCTTCCTTATCAGGGAAACCCAATTACATGCCTCAGAACATTCTCTCTTTCTGGGAATACATGATGGCTGAGAATCCCCAAACATAATTTTCGGAATTATTCAGAGTTCTGTGCCATCTACACTCCAACAACTTCATACGCCAACCACGAAGACTACAAAATTGCAACAAAATTGAGTCTCGGGTAGCAAAAATTCTCTGTGTGGAAAGAACAGACACTTGAGCACTGCACCAAAAGGTAGCATGAGAAAGACTGTCATCAAGAATTAGTACCATATGTTGCACTCTGAAAATAACAACTGAGTAACCACGACTAATGGAACACTGGCTTCTATCTAGCAGAGCAGGCACTGAAAGCGTGTTTAGACTGAACAAGACACTGTATTATTAAATAGAGGCTGCTCTTTCTTGCTGTGGTATGTCATACTCATAGGAACTTAGGTTAGGAAAGGCTTCCTTCTGGGTGCAACAAGAACAAAAAATTCATTACCACTCGATGTTATTAAAGAAGTGACAGCAGAAACAGTTTGGGTTTCCAGGTTAGTACTCAATTCCAAATGTAACAAACATACTCCATTTCCTATATTCCCACGGAAATTCCAAAACCCAGACACTTCACTGTTTTAAACATTTATGTTTGAAGTTAAAAAGCGTTTGCCGTCCCCTTCAGTGGTGGATGATCCCTGCATACCTCTCATACACTTTCCTAGAGGAGGTGTGACTTGTAGGGTTCACAACGTGCTTCACATTTTCAAATCTAAATTGCTACAGGCACTAAACTTATTACTGTGTCCCTAAGACTGTACAGTGTAACAGAATCCCAAAGACAAATAAAGGTTCCTAGTAAAAGCTTGAACTTGCTGTATTCTTTTTAAGGAATTTAAATTTTTTTTTTCAGTAGACCAAGACTAAGCATTACCCAAATTTCAAACACACTTCTTTGCATAATAGAAAAAAAAGAGAAGGGAGGTGAAGCCAAAACCTCTCTGACTTTTTTCTGGCTGATCTCAATCCACAGGAATTCCCCAATCACGAACACGCTCTGCTCTAGCTAAGGAAATGATGTTCATTATAAAATAAAAGTTCCAGCTGTTAACCGAGAGCAATTTCAAGATGAAGAGAAAGTGGAAGAGGGAAGGCAGCACCCCAGCAGAACCCAAGGCAGAACCCCAGCGAACCCAAGGCAGAACCCCAGCAAGAGCCCTGTACCCCTCGGTGCTGGGATGCAGCTACACACTGGAGAGCTCTAGCCCACACTCACTGGGTTCTCCTTCCCCCTCCAGGCAGCAATCTGAGCCTCCGGTTTAATCCCATCAATTCTTCATAGCCTTTTTGATTTGCATTATTGGGTAAACATACGAATAAATCAGAATTAAAGTTATAGTAGGAAGTGGGGGTTTGTTCTTTTTTCTCCTTCCAGAAGCAGAACCACCTATTTTTCTCCAGAATTCCCATGCAATTTCTTCCTTACACCTTCACTAGTGTAGCATCCCTGACCGAAACCCAGAGGGTTTTCAAAAGGCATACCTAGGGTTAAAACAGTAAGCTCTTCAAGAGAGACACTGCAGTCATAGAAGACAAATGTTTTAGTTCTTTGTAAATTAGTTAACGGGATTTAACTCTTTGTGGGTTTTGGAAAATGGCCAAAGTAAACCAGCTCTTCATTTCTCTGGGGGTGAACTACCAGTGCTCATTTAGAGTTCTTCTATTCATCACATCTGCACTTCACTACCTATCAGAATAATGCTACTTAAATTAGATATTTAGGGAAAGGAAAGTGAAAAAAATTAAAGCACACTGGCCATAGAAGTCTACATGTGTTCATAAGATTGAGACTTATTTTCTTCCTACTGGAAAAATGTTTATTATGGAAAAAAACTGTTTCCTGTTGCAGACTACTGCACTGATGCTAAGCCCAACCAGAAGCTAAGCTCCTGGGGCAAGCTCTCACCTACTTCATTATTTATCATTTCACAATGCCTTACAGGAGAACTTTTTTAAAAAAAAAAAAAACAACAGTGAAATTCTCCTCTTTCTAACAGACCATGAAGATGGTATGATATTATTATAAGTGCCTCAAAACTTTTAAAATCTGATAATTTGCTACTTCAAAAAGACCGCTTAATGAGAACATACGTAAATATTTATTTCATTAAAAATCCTCTTATATATTGCCTTGCATTCTGCAAGATGCTAAGATATCCTATAACAGACACACAAGGCTTACGAAAACACAGTTGCTGCTGAGCAGCAGCATGGGTTTGGATTCATCAGAGACCGCATGGGTGGTTTCACAGCAGGAAAGGCACTGCTGATTATGGTCTCTGGGGACTGGTGGTGCTGCTGAGGGGAGAGCAGGCTCCTGCAGATCAACCATTCCTCAGCAATCCCGAGGGCCGTCCTGAGCAATGAGCGGCTGATGCAGGGATAACTGAGGTTCACTGCAGCCCTGTGTGGGCAGTGGTTCTTTCTTCTGTCTAGAAATGTAAAGGAAGCTTATGAAATTAAGATCAGGAGTGGTAATGACTAGGTTTCATGACAAGACTGAAGAGTGAAAACAATGTAATGAGGGTGACCTATTTGAAACCCCAAATTTTAATCTAGGCCTTAGCCAGAATGTTTTTCAGAAAGACAGATATAGAGGATCCAAACATCGAAGTTAGCTGTCTTAAATCTGGATAATTCTGTCCCTTTCCAAGAGAAAACCCCCTGTTTCTCCAAGCTTGGGGCCTTCCTGATAATAACAAAATCATAGGCACATTGTGGTTGGAAATGACCTCTGGCATGCCAGCCCAACCGCCCTGCTCACAGCAGGATCAAACAGCGGAGCTTGCCCAGGGCCTTGTCCAGTCGTATTTTCAGTACCTCCAAGGACAGGGACTTTATAAGTAAGCTCCCTGGGCAAACCGTTCACTGTTCCATGACGCTCACAGGAAAAATAGAGGAAATTCTATTATTATCTATTATTATATTCTATTGTTATTATACTATTATCTAGTATTTCAGTTGTGTCCATTGCCTTCCAAAAGCATAAGCTATATTTTTTTTTTCCTGTCTGAAAAATTCTGACAGATGAGCCCCACATTCACAGAACTGATGCATAAAGATCCCTAGGAAAGAAATTAGCATAGCCTGTGAAGAAGGCATTGCTGCCCTACTCACAGAACATGTGAAACCTAACATATGGCTGCAGAGCGAAACAAGGGAATTCATAGGCCCGTTTTCACCAAGTCACAAACCCCAACTCCTCCATGTCTTCCAGAAATCTGCTACCTTTGAGTCTTCTCACATTCCGCTTGTTTCTAATACACAATTGCTACACTGGAACCAAGCTCTACAAAATTTTATCAGTTCTTGTTCGAGCACAGTGCCCTACGTATTTGTATGGAGAGCTGTCAAGTATTGCGAAGTCAGATTTAACAGCGATGTCCAGCTGTTTGCAGTGTGGTCTTTGCTGGCCTCCTCGCACACTCTCGCTTTCCCTGCCAGTGGGTGGGAGGGACTGTGCAGTTCTATACTCTGCTCTCTGGTCTCCACATGGCCAACACCATACAATAACGCAAACACCTTGCTTAGTGCGACGGCAAAGAGAGGCAGTTCAATACAAGGGAATATCTGAATCATGGGAAACTATCGCTTGTCAGTCTGGGGAGCAGCAGTACTCATGCAACCAACTGTAAAATCTTTCCTTTGGCACATAAGCAGCAGAGCGGAATGTGGAGATGAAGTTTTCAAATCCAACTGAGTTTAAGTTACTAAATAATCCTTACAGACAGTGGTGATGATCACTGTTGCTCTTCATTATCTACCCAGGAATTTCAAAGCCTCCTACACCTTCACACAGGCTTACGGAGAAAGGTAACTTCAGTGTCATTTCATCCTCTGACATCCATATTGCAAGCTGAGGCACAGAGACATGAAATGGCTTACAACTCAATAGTGTGGCCAGGGTTAAAAATGAGACTTGCCTCCTGCATTAGTTGCCAGACATACTCTTCCCTTGCTGCCATGTTTGTCACTTAAACTGGGTTAATTCTAACCTCTCAGAGCATATAAAATGTCTCATGCCCAGTATTTCAACAAACCAGTTGTCATTCCAGTCCTGGGTCACTCAAAGCTGCTTGTGAAAGAACCACAGACCAAGAACTACTCCCAGAAACAACTCACCAAATTGTGAGTAAGAATCGTGAACTATTTGTAGAAGATAGAAAAGCAGGTGAAATTTACTGCAGAAATTCTTCGCTGCCATTTACTTCCTCAGCAAGTTACCAAAACCAGAAGATGCAGGCTTGGTCCAAAAACCAAAATAATTTATTCAACAAAAATGCCAGTTGTTCTTATTGTTGTTATTAATATTTGCATTACAGGAGTAATATGGATACAGCCTGGTCCTGTCATATAAAAGTAAAAACAGACAAGTGAAAGCTACTTACTGAGAATCATCAGAAAGGCTTTGCAGTCCTTTCAAAAGCACTGCCCAGACCTCAGCTAACAACTCATTGGAGAACATTCTGCGGGGAATCGTTACGAACTGGCAGAAGGGATGGACAAGATGACCTAACAGTTTTTTTCCATCTCTGACTTCTGCAATTACATAATTCCATCTTGATATGGGACCAGAGGAGTTGACAGTTACATCTGCAGTCTCTCTTAAAAGTTACTGACTCTACCCACGGAATAGATCAAAAATCTAAGGGGAAAAACATCACATGTGTCTCAGGAATTCAGGGTGTGTATCAAATTTGGGTTAATAATACTCCTTAAAAGTCATAAACAGGAATGGAAACGCAATGAAAGCAAAGATTGGTCTTGAAAGCACAGTGAAGATGTGACCAGATCATATTAAGCAGAAAGATGGCTTATTAAGTGAAGTTTATCACTGCTACAACACCACAAATAAAGGTTTTATAATGCTGTGTTTTCTTTAGCATCTAATAGAAAACATCTCCTTCCAAAGCAGAAGTAGCTTCCAAAATTTCAGAACTTTTCTGCTCCTGCAGGTGTCTTTGTGTAATATATTTTCTAAAGCATTTTTAAAATTAAAAACAATAAAAACTCTGATGGCGCTTTCTTGGCTATGGAAATCAGAACAGTTATGAAAGAGCAATAAAGCAGCCTTTCTCTTTTAGCTGCCAACAACTCCAGAAACATGTTTGCTGGAACGCTGACCCCTTACATAGAAAACATTAAAACAACTGTAACTTGATACAATTAACTGGTATTAGATTCAAAGTTTGTGAGGCCAACTGGCTTTTATGATATATTTCTTGGTACTTAGATACTAATGGAAACACTCCAAACTTTTGAAAAATATATTCCAGATACGATGACCGGTAACTTCTTTTTTAGAGCAACTGCTTTAGCAACAGCTCGTCCTGTCTGCAAAGAATGAAAAACAGACAGACACAGCACTTCCACTGCTGTGCTCCCAAGAAACCTTTTCTATCTGCTTTCTGTTCTCCCTCAGAATATATTAATAATGGCAATATTTGAAGTGTTATGGATAAAGCTTTCATTGCACTTCTCAAAATACTAGAATCACTGTTGTAACGTTTCCCAACCCTTCTCTTCATTCCCTAGCTTAATACTAAGAGAGGTACGTAAATCTCATTCTAAACCAGAAAGCCTTCAGCCACGGCGTGTTCTACACGATATACTTGCTCTTTCTGTGTGACAAAAAAGGGGGACATGGGCCAGAGTAACAACTGGCAGAAGGACGATGGTTCGAGATTCTGCAGCTCCTAGAACTGTAATTCCTACGGAATCCTCCCACCTGCATTAGAAAGGGGTCTGCTGTTGATAGCCACAGAATTACAGGAGACAGAAGGCTGACTTGAATCCTGCTAGCCAGAGGACAAAGAATTGTGCAATGGGTACTGCTGCTAGCTAACCAAAGAGTCAGTAGCTACCGAAATGCATTGGCTTCTGCCGGATATTCAGTGCATTGTTTACAGCGATTTGGAAAACTCAGCCCAGCTGCTAATTAAGAGGTGTTTATACCACACTGGCACTGGTAAGCAGGCCGGCTAGCAATCTCAACAGCAAAAGCAAAGTGAACTTTCCAAGGTGGAAATGACAAGTTTGTTCTGCTTCTGCTCCTGAAGTATCTCATCAAACACCACCCAGAGCTGTCACTCCTGCATTACGCAAGCGCGTGCATCGTGTAACACTGCTGAGCACTCCTGCAATTACAAACCCACAAGCAATTAAGACAGTTTTTGTGAACAGATGTGTGCATTCATATTGCAATTGTTTCCTCTGCTTTCAGCTTTTCCAGGCTAAGTCCATATAGTTGAAAAATGATGATTCATTTTCTGTATTGCTATAAATACCAAAAGTTTCACTTGATTTTGGTTTATTTTGAAATAAATTGAAAGGAAGCCAAGGAAATTAGTAAAGCAATAGTCTGAACGTAGTGTGGGAAACAATACCAAATACTTTGACAAACAGAAAAAGTCATTTACCTCATTGATATACACAGCACCAAAGAGAAAAATGAGAATGATTACTGCTTGGGGATCATTATCTTACACACACCACTGCCACAGCATACAACGGCAAAGCTGCTAACAAGGTCAGGCCTACGTGCCTATTTCTGTAAGGCATTAATCCGTCCCTCCATCTTCATTTCTCAGTTAGTAAGCTATCCACCGTTACAATGAAGTGTAAAAATTCCTCTCCCTACAGGCAAGTTTGCAGCATGAGAAGTATCACTAGAAGATTTCACTAGGCCAGAAAGTGAGTGCTGACGATGCTTCAGAACCTTTTTGGATCTGTGCTGCTCTGGCCTCAGCAAGGTTTTTCTGATTTAGCTGGTAATTCTCTCACCCTTTCCCCTCAGCAAGGTCCCCAGGAATCCCACACAGCTCCATTTTCCTTAACTTGGTACTTGTATTCTATTTTGTAACAGTAAGGCAGCCAATACACTGTGCAGTTACTGCTCCTATAGGAACGCAAAGATCTCTCCAGCCTTACCTTATCACTCCAGCCCTACTCTGAGCACCCAGCAACTGGCAGCTTGCAAGGAGGGCTTTTTTTTTTGTAATTATTCTGCTGAATCCCAGGGAGTTGTTCTATATGCAATTTTCCTTTACAGTAGTGGAAAAGATTTCTTACAGCTCTGGACTGTGCTCACCGATACTAAATGACAGCCCAACAGTCAATGGAGTTACTCTGGAATTCAGGGTGGTACAATTGAGAAAAGGTTGTCGATGTAGGAAATTTTTTTCCCCGGGTGTTCCAAAGTACCCCACAAATCATCACAAAGGGTTAATTTTACACCAAGCTCACTAAGACTCAACAAGGACATAATCCTTCCGTTTGTTTTCTAGTAACCACGTGTTTTGTAACAAATTCAATTACCGAGAACAGGATCTCTTCTCCTGGTGTGCTCGCTGTATTGCCATGCATGCATTAAGTGGCAGGCTGTTTTCTTAGCTTTTCAAAAATTTTACAGGGATGATTAGGCAAATGTTTCCATAACAAACATTTATAGAATTTCCTACAGAAGTTGTAGCACTGACACAACAGACAGAAAATCCAGGTCTGTCGTGTTTACAGATGACATAAGAAAATGTAGATAGGAAAAGCTCTAACTGGGAACAGGGCGCTGGGACGACAGTGGGTTTTTAAAAAGTTTATTTTTTATCATCATACTTTCTCAGTCCCAAAAAATTCCTCCCCACTAGGTCGAGATGATGCCAAATTGTAAAAAAATTGCTTAATTACACAGGAAAATTGATAGGATTCCTTATATTCATGAAAGGAGTGTGGCTATAGCATAAGGCAACGTAGCAGGGTTGTGAAAGGGTCACTCTGCAATTCTGCCATTGGGTCAAGCAATCGAACTGCAGTCTTCTGTGCTATTTGCTAACGCGACTGGATTTGGAATTACTCTGACAACAGTTCCTTTTAAAGTGCGGCTCTACTTGCATACGACTGAACAAATCCTGTTTTAACCCTTATATCCACAGTGCTATAAAACCTGACTTGTACACAATGACAAGGACAGTCCAAATGCACAATGCCAGGAAGTGCCATAGTAACTTCTCACATTCTTCACCCAATGATCTCAAGATGCTCAGAAACATTGAAGACCTAAGCCTTTCCATCTCAATACAGGAGATGTTTTACCCTTTCTACTGCTTCTCAAATATAGAGGATTATTCCAAAGCAGCACAAAGAATGTTTGAAAGACAATACCAAAATCCGATTCACAGTCACTTAAAATTAGAAGTTCAGAAGTACTTATGAATTGTGAGAGAATGACTACATGTGGCAGACACTTCCATCACAGAAACACACAAAGATGGTTCTTTAGGCCCATTTAATTGACCATGTAAATCATCACATAAGCCTTCGTGACCATGATCAAAACTCGCAATAAACACGACCAGAGCAGGATCTTCACTTACGCTTTTGGCCAATGATGTGACTATTTTTAGCATTCATAACAAAACATGTACCTTACCATGGCAACCACAGCAGCCGTGTGCCTCCACTGAGACAAAAAGCATTGCCTTGTAGAAAAGCACTAAACAGTGTCAAATCACGCTTTGGGAACAATTTGTTTCCCAGTTTCCAAGCACATATTCCTCATCATTGATCATTATGGAACATTATTTCTTGGTTCTCTGTTACACATTTGTCTCTTATTTTTATTTTCTTCATAGAAGCAGAGAAGGATCAGAAAAGAAAGGACGGTGGTTTCCATGTGGCAAGCAAAGTAATCCAATTTCATATATACAATCTTCAAATATGAATTAACAAGGTTACCTGTACTAGGAAGCCTAGTAAATAAGAAAGGTTTGTATTTTGAAGCTTTTGTACTATAGCCGCATCTCTATTAAAGTCAGCTGAACCTTATATAATCAGCTGCAGCGCTGGACAAATATTACCAGAGAAAAAAGGTGGCCTATTCTGCTGTAAACCACTTCTCTATAGAGTGGGATTTTCATTGGCTTGATTTCCTGAATTAACTGCCATCTGACTTCTATCTTGATCAAGATATTCACAATAAATTATTCTTCTTCCCTTCTTCCATGGCTGATCTATGGGTCGATTCTATCTCCTCTGACCTTATAGCTTCAAGTGCTATCCAGAGTCACTGCTGTGTCTTACCCATATGGCCAGGAAAGACAGGTACCTGCATACCCTTAAACCCCTTCTACTTTCCAAACTAACTCATTTGAGGTTTCCAGTCATTGTTTGCAGAGCTGCGGATGGAATCACCCCGCGATCAGCTGGGCCACTGTATACCCATTTACAGGCTAACACACTACTTTTGAAACTAGGTGACTGCTGATCAAACGAGATCTCTTATGTAGGTATTTTTATTCTCCTAGCCATGATTTAACACGCAAGCCAAACCATGTCATCTGTTCCTTATGTCCCTGCTGGGACCTACAACTAGGGAGAGAGTGGCTACAGAATACACTTCTATTATGGAAGAAAAAGAATTGTATTTCATTAAACTACTAAGAAAACCTTAAACGAAAATCTTGTAAAAAAAAACCTGAACAATATCTGCTGGCCTTTTCAAAGACTTAAGAATCAAACGGGATCCAAGCAACTGGAGTTCTAAACATATTGAAAGTGGACACCTTGATCGCTAGCGGGTAGATTGTATACATATGTAATAAAACAAAGACATTCCTCCACAAAAATTTCATTTGAAAGAGTAAAAATCAACACGTGGAAAAAGCCAGGAAAACATTAAACATAACTTTCTGGGTTCACCTGCATTACAACAGATGTACACAAGGAAACAAATAGAACCGCTTCTTTCTTATTACCTTTGCTTTTCTTCTCTGCTCCTGAGCCCCATAGTGATAGGGAAAATACTTACAGAAATGCAGAAAGACTTTGAATTTAAGGTCATCTTCATCACACTCTCCTGCTAGAATCTCTCTTCTTGTGTTGCAAATCTATATGATTACTACTAAAAATAATTGAGTACAAAGAAATACTATCCCAGATGTGACTGATTTCTCTAACAAGTTTTTTAAAATGACACACCAATCAAATTGCAATGCCATAAAGTACACACATACAGCTAGTTACTGATTTACTTTAAGATTAAACCTAGATTATTGCATCTCCTGCAGAGTATTTCTATTAATGAAGTGGTACTAGCTTCACTGGAATTGAAAAAAATATCCAGTATCTGGTGTGGATTAGCTTGGGTAGCTGCCAGCACTGTGCCATAATTCCTCGCCTTTCTGCTTGTTTAACAGAACAATCTTTGTGCTAAGAACACCAAATTCAGCCAGTTTCAACTTTACTGAAGAAAAACGAACAAAAGAAATGAAGATAGCAGAAAAACAAATGAAGAACAGAAGTGGAAAACGGTAAGAAAAAAAACAAAAAAGCACCCTTGCAGGTATCCATTTCATTTTTACATAGCCATTTTTATATTTTTATCCATCAAAAAAATTATTACTCTTTCCCTGCCACAGTTTTTTCATTCGAAGTTGAAAAAGCATTTCCGAATTAAAGGACATGGATTTCGCATGAATTTAAGACAGGTAGGCTGGATCCTCAGCAGATGTGAATTCCCGTAATTCCACTAAATATCATATACTAGTAACTTATTACATGTGAATAAGCCAAATCCTCACTCCAAACAAAAGATTTCATGCAATGACACTGACTTCAGTAAAATCAGTAAAATTCTATCAGTGGAATCAATTGAGGAAGCACGTGCATTCTGAAACCATAATTCCTTATGCCTACTCTAATATTTGATCAATATAGAATATACAGATTTTTAAAAATTAATTATAAATTAAAAATTAAATTTTTTAAAAATTTATCACAATAAGTATCTGTTCAAAGTGTATGCACCTAAATTATCATTTCTCTTCAAAAATCTTTGAAAAGTCATTTGTGAGGAGAGTTTATGGGATAGAATGGGAACAGAGTTATATTCAAGTACACTGAAGAGCACTCTTCACATTTAGAGTACAATTTCTGTTGGTAAAACCAGTAAAAGTTAGAAACAGTAAAACAGTCAAACACTGTTATAATACTGTAGCATTCAGAGACTCAAATTAAGAACGAAGATCCCATTTTTAAGTACCAAAATCACATACAGAAATACAGAATGCCAAGTGGGGAAACTAAGCAGACAACATGAACAAAAAGCAGAAACAGTGAGATGTTAGGTCATTTAAGTCGTCTCTAATAAAAATACGCTAGCTCCCCGAGGACTGCCTATTTAAGATTTCACCTATGTCTATACAAATATAATTACTGACGTGAGAAATAGATTACTTAGAAAGCAGATGTTTTGCATTATCTATTTAAAAAAAAATACCTGGGAGGAATTTATCAGATTTCATTGACTTCAGGATTTGGCCCAGTAGATTTTAATAAACTATAAACCTGCAGGACAGTTCACCCAGCAATTGTCATCTGGAGAATTTGTATCACATACACTAGACAACATAATCACCTTTTTTTTAAGGGTATAAAAATGCAGCTAATATGACCTACGACTTCTGGATCACCACAGGCCATGAGTGTTTTACAAGGTTAGAATTACTCTCTCACTAGTTGTGGTCTGGTTTGCCCACCCCTGGGGTGTGTACACAAATGGAGGCTTTGGCTTCATTTGCACATTCTGTAGTCCTATAAAATCACTGTAAAATAGGCAAGTCATTAATTTTTTAAAGATCACAGATTATTTCCACAGTCTAGCGGAAGACGTCCCTGCTCACAGCAGGGGGATAGGAATCAGATGATCTTTAAGGTCCCTTCCAACCTAAACCATTCTATGATTCTATGATTTGTTGTATATAACCTCCTCAGCCCCAACTTTGCATTCAACCATTACAAACTAAACAAAGGAAGAATAAAAACAATACTGAGTTGCACATAAAAAATTGTATGCTGATGCTGAGACACACTGATTGTTTGCATTACCATGCTCTGAAGAACCTCTTTTAATGTGATGTAGCTGTGTCTCCTACAAATCTTCACCAGCAATTCAGTTTGAGTTCCTTCTCCTGTCCTGAGTCTTGAAATACATTGTGTGATGATTCATTCTGCACATCTACTATGCTAAGAAGAGACTTGCTACTTGCAAGTATTGCCAGTCTCAAGAAAGACAGTAGTCAGCAAGCGATTCAGAAGCTTGAATTTAAAAATTTGTCTTGGTATAGGACTAAGTTAGCAACTGCTTCTCAGCAGGGACTCTCTTAGGACATTAGTCTAAGCAAAGCGCCTAAGCTTTACAAGAAAACAAAATCCAAGTCTTGTCGCTAAAACTGTCATTTTGTAATTTTTGAAAAAGGATTAGTACATGAAAGGACAAGCCACTAAATATTCTCGTTTTACAGAATTTACTGTTACTTCCCCTACACCCTTAAACTAAGTGTTCAAACTTCACACGTAGCAGCATGCAGTTTCCACAAGAAGGAAATCCACATGGAAATACCAGAAAATATCAAAACAGCTCATTTATTGTTACATTTTGACATTTTGAGATCTTGGCTCCTATATACAGGCTCCATAATCCTACCACATGATACAACAAATGTCACTGGGGAAAAAATTATCAGGAATTTCTGTTCTCTTTGTTTTAGTGAGCTGGTGTCTTCAGGGAAAGGGATAGTGATCTAGCTAAGTAACATATTTGAAAATTAGACTTCTAAACGGATAGCCTGAGAAAAAAAGAATCCTGCTTTTCTAAGAGACATAGTTTGTGTAGTTCTCATTGTCCCAGGAGACACGATGCTAGAGCATACAGTTGTTCAAAGTTAGCTAACCTAGAAAAGGCCTACAGTTCAAACTTGATTAAGTGAACTGAAAGCGCAAGACTGATTCTTCCTGGTGCAAGCTGCCATTACATCAATAGCAAATGGAGCTCATTGTTCTGGAGTCTCACAAGAATTCACAAGTGGCCAGTTAACCAGGTCCACCCGTACAAAGACTTCATAGTCCATTCATACCTGCTCATTAAAAAGCGAATTTCAGAGGGCAAATGAAGAGACAAGATCTTGAAAGTCCAGAGAAGAACAAAGCCTTTTTGATTACATGATTTGATTTACCTTTTTGGTCAATACCTAGCAGTTGATCACTTATTTGATACAGGATATAACATCTTAGTTCTGGCTAATAACAAAGAAACCGGCAGCTCCATATTCACTTCGGGACAAAGCAGCAAGCACCTATGCTACTAAGCAGCTCATACATTTACAATACTTGCAGATAAATCACTTTTTTTCATAGCAAGCGGTTTTTCCTTATAGTTAAAAAAAGGCATGTAATAATCCTCAGAAACAACGAAGATCTCCTAAAAATGAGATGGAAAATAACAGAACTATCATTCAGTTGCACTGCAGGGGACTACCAAAGTCAAGAATTCTGGGTACTACTGCCAAAGTCTGTGATCCCTTGTATGACTTTAACCAAGTTTGTGTTTCTCCATCTTTGAACTACAAAATCATCCTTACAGGGACAGTAAATGGTTGCCAGCTTCACAGAGATAAGTTATCATGGTGTTATCAAGAACTTACTGGTTATCACCTCAGCTGATTCACAGTAAACACACAGGTATGCACTAAGCAGGTGGTAAAATGCTAGGTAATTCAACTTATTTATCTTTCATTCAGTTCATTAAGGTAAGACCTGAAAGATCCACTGTGTTCATAGTGAACTGGTGGATCCTGGTGTGAAATTTCGGCCATAACTTCAAGGAATAGAAGGTCTGAGATTCTTTAATGACTGAGGAAAAGTGCCAAAGACTGCTGCTATTGTGCTAATGCTATTCAACAAAATGACTGCACTGTAAGAAAATGTGAAGGAAATCATAAAGCTCATCTCCAAAGAAGGAGCAAAGATGAGGAAGAACCAGAAGTACTCTGAGGGTAAAAAAAGTCAAGATATTACAAGTTGTTAAATGCCACGGACATGCCTTGCAAAACCACATCCACATTTCCAAAGTGGATTTCTACCCTCAGAGGCTCCTGGGGGTGAACTTCCTTTGACTTTAAGGTGCTTTATCTGCTTTTACTCTGAAGTTTTCTATTTTCTTCAACAGTGGACACTGAAGATAAGGCCTAGTTATGGATTTTGATTCAGTGATGTGAACTAATTCAAGCCCTCCCCTTTATAGATATTGTCAACCTCCGATCCACATGCAAAGGCACTTGACTGAAATTAGGAGGCTTTCAGAGGATTCCTACCTTCACTTCTTCATATAGTGAATCAATGGGCATCAATGTATATGACCAGATAAATACATCAGCATAATTTTCCTAATGCAAATGTTCTCTGTTGCTTGTAATCATTAGATGAATTTGCACAAAAGTGAGTAAGATTTAAAGTTGATACCCAGCTCTTGAAAATTGGTTGTTTGAAGCTGATACATTCTCTACTAGCTTGAGGAGAGTCACTTGGTCTTCTTGAACAAGAATTGCATGAAACAATCTCAACATGTTATTAGAGACAAGATTAAAATAATAATAAAAATTAATTTACTACGTTATTTGATGAAAACTCTTAAACCCCAAACATGTACTGAAAAACAGAACTGATTAAAATTTTTTATCTGTATCCCAAAACTCTACAGATAATATCTCTTTTCTTCTAAAATGTTAACAGTAAGACAACGACCACGACATGGATCTTTAAGTCAATTATTTTCTTGGCTATTAGAAGACTGTAATTTTCAGAACTGAAGCCCCGTTTCTTCATGAGAAACATTACAAGGATGACTGGGATGCAAAGACTGAATCCAGCGTCCACTGCATTCAATGGGAAAAATTCCATTGACTTCAGTGTGCCTTGGGTAAGAGCCCTGGCTGTGGGGTTGATCCATTTTTCCTTGCTGATGACTTTGAAAGAATCTTTGTTCTTGGTTTTGGTTTTCTCTGGAAAAATTCAAGAATTTGAAGGCAGGTGTGAGAGTCTGGCCCAAGAATAGGGGCATGGTCACTTCATGGACCACAAGCACATACTGGCCTGTAAAAGATAAGGGAAAGTTGGGAATTAAACATTTCAAACGGGGAAAGAACAAAGCAAAGCTTCCCCCAAACAAAACAGATGCTGTACACAGAGAGAAGTGATAGGACAAAAATTTACAACCACACAAGTATCAAAACAAAGTATGAAAAAAATTATACAATTCCAATGCCAAATTGTTGTATCTGCTAAATCTCAAACAGAAGACAAATGTAATCATTGAGTAGACAGCATGACAGTTTGTGCTACTAATTAGGACTATACTTTATTAGCATATACTGTAATCTCCCTAGACAATATACAGTTAAAATAGTAAAGACACCTCAATGGTAATTTAAACAGTGATTTATTATAACATAGGATTTTCATAATAGCTGGTATATCTGTAAGGACACTTTCTCTCAAAAGCTCTCAGGTAATGAAATAAACAATACGCCAAGTCCCACCAGCATGTGTACATGTACTCCCCTTTATGCATACGAACAGCGTTAATAGCTCCTATAGGACTACTCATATGTAAAACTGGATGAGTACCAATATATATACACACAACTCCCATGAAAAGCCGCCATGACCGTGCAAGACTAACACAAACAGGGCACCAATCCACTACAGGATTTGTAATAAGAAAAGCAGCGAATAGAGAAAGTTCAACCAAGGACTCTTAAGAAAATGGGCCTAGAATCTGCAGGACGCCAAGTAAAGCAGCCTAACATCTCCTAACATTCAGCATCTCCTGCCTGTATCACATGTTTCTTTGCTTTACTCTGTGCACATAAAAAGAATCAAAACATAGGGTATTTACTCTGCACCTTACGGCAAACCTGTGCTAGCGGGTCTATTTCGGTGTATTACATTATCCAGATAGTAGACTTTTTAAATAGCTGTAGGCCACGTACAGTATAGATCTTGAACTGCCATATATTCTGCAATCCGGAGAGACAAAACAAAGTGCAGATTGCTTTTTCTCCGGTATTTTTAAAGATAATATAGTAATTTAATGTTTTAACCTGAACTGTTTCTCATTAGAGGCTTCTTGGGTTTTTTTTGTTTGCTTTTGTGTTTGTTCGGCGGTTTTTTTTGTTGTTTTAAGTGTAAAAGCTCCTATAACAGGTAAGCAGACAGACAAAAAGAAATCAGGATCCCTCAGATTAGACAGAAACATTTTAAACCCTTAAAGAAGTAAAACTGAATGGAATTCATGAATGAATTACTATAGCTCTTCAAGTAATCAATTCCAATCACTACTAATAATATAACTTTCCCTTCAAAGAATTACTTTCACCTTATAAAGTCAAAGCTTGTAACCTCCTTAATCTTTAATAGAGCCTTCAACAATTACTATAAGGCATAGAGGATCTACAAATTGGAAGCCCTGTGCAATTATCTCTTCTTCCAACAGACTCTTTTGACGATCATAAATAACAGTAAAATTACCATAAAAATTAATAGTACTACAGTTAAAGAAAATCATTACGTAAAGGTTTATGAATTTTGCAGCCATTAATAGACATAAGTTAACGAGCCATAGGCTTTCCAGAATATGATACCAGATATTTTTCCACTACTGAAAGTTTTAGAGTTCCAAATCCTTCAGAGGTCACCAACTTCAAAAACAGAATAGAAAGTTACTGTCTAATACTAATGTAAGTAAAAATGAAACAGAAGTATTATGCAAGTATCATGCACGGCAATTTGAACAGTCTAATAAAACAAGATGAGGAAAACTACCTTGTCAAGAACTTGGAATGAAGACAGCCAAAACTAGAAAATTCAAGATGAGTAAATGCATTCTGAACACTCTGCATATTTTAAATTCACATGTACGCAAATCTGTCACTTTAAGCTAGAAGGGAAAGTCAGGATCAAATAATGGAGATATTTATCATGCACCTTGGAAATATGTTCTAAAAAAGGTTATTGACAGAATGTGCATTCTGACTACAGCAAATAAAGCTGATCTTCCGTTGCATTACCCTTGCGCTGTATGCATGCGATGCTTCCAGTTCACAGTAAGAGACATATCAAGGAGGCATGACTACTACAGTAACAACGGCCTCTGGTTTTGTCAGTTGTGCTTTTAAAGAAATGGCAAATATCTGAGTTTTCAAAATGACCGACAAAACTCACTACAGCACAAGAAACAAGAATACACCATTCATTTTAAGGAAAAAAAAAGGGTTNGTTTTTTTTTTCATCTTTTCCCTCCAGTCAGGAGACAATAGTATTTCCCTTTGGACAATAACTGTCAATTTTGTGACTTCAACAAGCAGGTACAACCTCAGCAGTGTAACTCAAGTGACATTATTTGACGTGAACTGATGATCTGGACCCAGTGGACGGCACACTGCACTGCTTCTCCTATTCCTCTGCAGCTTTAAGAACAAACATTTATGCACACTTTCTCATGCTATTGTCATATTTATTTTCAAAGTAAACTCCAATGAAAGCTTCCTTTCATATGTGACTTTGCTTGTTGGTGTCATAAGAGCAGGACACTGAAGGCCCCCACAATATTTTTTATAATCATGTACAAGATAAATACAATGGTTCTGGAGAATATCAGAAACAACAGAACCCCAATAAAAAGTAGCACTCAAAATTGTCAGATGTATGACATATTAGACACTTGATCAAGACACTAAAGATAAATGTTTTGAAAGACAAAGTTATAGGAAAATTTTACTAGTTTTCTTTACTAATCCTAGAAGTAATTTAATAATTGAGGTAATCTTAATGATAAATACATTCAGTCCTGAAATTACACTATAAACCAGCTCCTACAGCTTTCAGTTGATGAATATGACCATACAGACAGGGAAAAAGAGATCTTTACCTTGTAATGTTGTAGAAATCTTTATGAGGTGCTGATCCTTTTGTAGCTCATGTTCTTTGGATGTCATGTGAGATCTAAAGATTAGAATAAATATATTATTACTACCAATAATGACACTCACATGTTGATGAGAGCTTGTTATTAGCTCATAAAGTTCAAGACTCTTCCTCCTGTAAGTTGTTTTGTACTGTTCACTTGAATGTGAACTTGGCCACTTTCAAAACAATATAATAACAAGCTTCAGATCCTTTAGGCTGGATTTTCAAAAGCATTCAGTATCCTGCAGCCACGTTGCCGCCTTTGTCAAAATAAGCCAAATATTACCAGCTGATGCAACAATTCAAATGGGGTAAACATTTGTCAGGTAAAAAAATTTTACTTTGAAAATTATAAACAACTAAGCAACTAACAAGTACTACCCAAGTCAGTCACAACCACGTTACCCTGTAGACCACAAAGCCATGCATATTAAAGCAGTATACATCATCTTCACCTTTTATAGTATACACGTTGATATTTTAGTGTACGGAACACCTTGTACATAAGAAAGCTTAAAACATATTGAAAAAGCCAGTATTTAAATAGTTATCCTTGTATTTTGTAAAAATAAACACTTCTCACTACTGATGAGCAATGAAAATGAAATAGGTTATCTCCTCTTCTACCATTTATTCAACTTCTTTCCTACTTGAAAGTTATTAGGACACACATAACAAAGCACACAACATGATTTTTAGGAGGGTATTTAATTGTGTGCTTATGTCCCATCAAAAATAGACTGACATAGTGACACCACATTGTACTTCACAGGAAGTGGGATTTAAAGGGGATTATGTGCTTAACTTTTTGTTTTACCAGCATTTTAACATGATCATTGAAAAACTTGGCAATTAAAAGATTTTCATCCTAGAGGAGAAAGCTTCAAGACTGTTCTACAACATATGGTATGAGATAGTATAGGAGTAGTATTTAAAAAAAAAAATCAATTTGAGATCCACTACTGAATGCAAGTGATGAGTAAGAATCATATAAAATGAACAAAATAGCTTATACAACCTAGTTACCTTGTTACACTTAGATTACAATTACAAAACTCGGATACCACATCTTAAAGACATACTTACACATTCAAACTTTACATGTTTTTTTTAATGGTAAAACACTAAAGACAAAAGATAAAAACGGCTTCACTTTAAAGGAGGGAGGAAAAAAAAAAGATACATCCCAAGAGTCAAGTTAAAGATTCAGAAGTCAGGGCTAGGAGGGAAAAGGAAGATAAATAATTTAGCACTAAGCATAACTAAAGCCTGTCAGTCTGCCAATTTTAAGAGAAATAAAAAGGTTTACAAGGATCCTGAGAGTTTTTACAGAACCTCTAGGGTTTTGAAAAAATAAATCCAGAAGAAAAGAGTTCTGAAGTATTCTGCATAAATAGATCTTAAAGACACTGATTAGACTGTGAGAATAATGGTATGGAAAGATTCCTTTAGTTCAAAATGAGATTGTTCTCTGGTGTTACTGTCTTCCCTCACAGCTGCATCGCCTTGTCAGACACCAGGAAAGATGTGCTTATGGAAGACCAATGCATACCAGTACCATTGTATATAATATACATAAGCCTATGCTTGGCATTAAACGTACAGGCACTGCACAACATATAGACAGTTATTCTTTTAAGATGAACCACATGTTCATGCTTAAATACCAATTCTGATTGCCCCTGTGTTGAGTAATTTCTGTGTTTCAGAGTGTCAATATTCACAACTTAACATAAGACAATTAAGCAAATAAAAATCTCAGTAAGCCTTGGCCACTCACTGTTTTTTGGGAGCGGGGAAGAAAGGGGAACTCTCACATTATTTTCTTCTACTTCAAATTTATTTTTTTGCTCTTACTCATTTATTGCAACAAGAATATACATTGAGGTCCTTTGAATTGCATAAAAATAGGAGTTAAACTGCAAAACTTGCACCTATGTGAAAAATTTTAATTCTATATCATGATCACTTTTTACTTCAAACTAAGACGTAACCTTGTATTTCATTGCTCAGACAATGTTAACTGTAGGAGAATCACAGAAAGGAACCAAGTTCATTTAAGACAAAGCAATTTTGAATTGCATTGATTACAGTGATCAGTCTATCACTTTAATGTCATCTCAGCTGGCATGTATTAAAAAGACATACATGTGACAACTCATTGAACCTTAACACTGTAGCTGAGATAAAAAGTCTATTTGCAAAGGAAAATTACTTCTTTAATTAGAAATGGAGTATCATTTTCTCTTTTCTTTGTTAGAACTTCAGCAGCCACAGATCAAATATATCATGGGAAGGGTTGTAGAATCTGCCATCTAGTTTGATTTAAAAGTCTTCATAGTTAATCATTCCAAGTTGTACAAATGAGCACTTGAGATAAGAAAGAAAACAGGTATATTCCACCTGTACGAAGGCACTCCAACTCGCTATTGCTTAGGAAAGGTCTCAGAAGGGAGTGCTTTACTTCTTGCTGGACTCTGCCAGCAGACAGAAGTTAAGGGTCACTACTACTACAAGTCCCTCTTTACACATTGAATAAAGCAGCAAACAAAAATTGTTCCACAGACCTTCTGTCAGATTTTTAATGAGTTAACTATGGCTAGCCATATACCTTCCTAAGGACAAACTCTTTAATACAAGTATTTGCCGAACAAGAATCCAGCAAGTATTTGCCAAAGAGTATACTGTAGAAATAACTGAATCTTGTCAGTCACTTAATGTGTATGGAAACAATACATCTCAGTCTACCAGAAGATATTCCACAAGCAGATAAAATGATACGTGTGTCTGATACACTGTGAACGACTTACTGTTCTATAAATTCCTGGAGGACTCCTTGTTGATGAACAGAATTTTGAAGCCAAGTAATTTAATCTGTGGACCTATAAAATCCAATTTTTAACATTCTGCTTTCTCTTTGTACAAATCCAAAATTATGCATTTGGAAAACCTTCCACTTCATAAGATGTCTCTTAGTTCTAGGGATAGCCAGCCTGACTCTCTGCTAGAGGTGAATCTCTCTACAAACTGAACTGCCTTCATTTTATAAACTGTATTAATGATTTCCTACCAATCTCTCCGAAACGCAGGGGCATCTCCACACTCTACATGTGTGTTCTACCAGTCTTTGTACTGTTCTGTCAGCATCATGACCTTTGGGAAACAAACATAACGCTAAGTTCGCATGACTTCTCAGAAACTGCTATTCTGGTTTCAACTTTGGCTACTATCTTACTGCTGCACTAGGAGTTCTGTTTGATACTCTAAAGGCATGTCATTCAACAGATACGGGTTTAACTTCAGTTTTCAGGATGAAAATCACAAACTACTACTAAGGTGGACTACACAAGTAAATCTACACATTCTTGTGGAAGTGGACTTGTTACGTCAAGTGGAATGAATTCTGGATAATTAACCCGCATTCTTTTCCCCATCAATTAAAATCAGAAAAATTCAATGCACTGCTCATTTCTTAGCTAAATACAGAGTCTATATGGTAAAAAACACCCAAACGTAATGATTATTTACAACAATGGTCTTCAGAACCTTGAACTGTTTAGATTCTTTTGTGCAGTATGTAACCTTTAGGATTTACTTAAATTGCTGCCTAGAAATAAACTACCAGTTACTCATCATCTAGTCATAAAAATAACTTAATTGAACTGCTGTTAGATATTTAATTGCCTTCACAATGTTTGTACAGCATTTGTCTATAAAGCTTTAGATAATATTGCCTTAATTCATCTGAGTAAACTATCAATTCCCTTACAACAGACAAAAATCTGCATTCCTGTTTTAACTTTCCCCAGGGTACAAATGAAAACTTTCGGGTTTCAGATCTTTACTTGATTTTGCTATAAACTCTCTTTATGGCAATGCAAGTTGTCACAGATGATGGCTACTGAAACTCTTAAGTGTGTGTTCCAGCCATTATTCAGGGAACTGGAGCTGTGCAAGAATTCCCTGCACAAGCTCTGAAAATTTAGCCCTCAAACATCTAAAAATGCAGAATTCATTGGCTGTGATAATTCTTCATAGCAAATAATTTTCATCTTTAACTAGACTCAACTGGTGAAATACTCAGCTGTTATCAATCAGTGAAAGTAATTTCAACATGATTGGCTATTTTACACAAGATACATATCTAGCCCATATTTTCTAGTTCTGTTTGAAATAGCTCTATACAAACATGTAGAAGTGTAAATTAATAATTCGTGTGTTGCAGTGTAAGGAAAGGAACCAGCACGTGTAGAATTTGAGGTTTAAGCTCTAAAACTGGGCAAGAAGATCTGAACAGGGATACCAGAAGCATGACTGTTCATCTGAAACAGAGAATTTGGGCCCCAAAGGTTAGGCTGAGATTAAGGAGAATTCCTAGTCTTAGTATGTGTTACTGTTTAAGTGGTATTTTGACAGAGAGCTATGTATTCACAAATATAAATAGCGAGCCTAAATCAGCAAATTCTATGTAAAGATATTGCTTGATGTCTAGAACTTTATGAAATAATTCCAAATACTTTAGAAGTACAAAAAGTTTCTCTTCATGATAATGCAACAATTTGAGTTCAGTGATTTTTCTATTATTAGTTTACAAAAGGTAAATTATGTATAGAACATAAGGACCATACAACACAACAACAGAAACCAAGAGTCCCAGTATCCAGAACTACTGCTCTAAATACAGGATACAGTTTCTGGACAGAAAGGACGACTTCTATGAAAAAAATTAATGGATGGAACTCTTATCTGCTCCAATTCCAGAGTTTCATGTAGGATGATGCTAATATCATCTAATAATATCAGGATCAAAGATGAGTGGAATAAAACTTCCAATTTTAGATGCTCTTTATCTGCAGGTGTGAATGTATAATGAATTCTCACCACTGGCTCCCTATTATAAATCCAATGATTTTGTACTCTATGACAGCAGTTTCTACAATTTTCTTTTGGCACAACCTGCTTGGAATACACGACAAAACAGCAGGGTGCCAAAACATTTTTCTAAATTATCTACTTTGCAAGACAGCTTCCAAGTGTGACCCTGATGAATCTTATCATTACTCTTGGAATAGAATAAACACGAAAGAAAGTACCCACATATCATTTACTCTAGCGAGCATTTCTTTGTTTCTTTTACATACTACTTCACATCCACACCAAGGTATTAATTCCAACATACAAAGCATTTTAAACCCAGGTTAAATAAAAAAAAAACATTATTGGTTAGGATAGAATTGCACTATGCTTATTTTTGAATCCTGCTGTCTCAGACAAGTGTAATGAATCATTTGATGTCATTTCAATTACCATGTTGCTCTGATCAACTGAATTACTCTTCCTATCCATTCCTTGTATGGAACTCTCTAAATTAGAGTTTGTCCATTTTCCAGTGGATAAACCCATCCTCTGGCAGACTATACAGGTCAGGATTTGACAAGACTCAAGCTACGGAATAAAGCTGGATGACACTAACTGAATATCAGATCATTTCAGTGGCATAGAGGGGCATGTCACTGCAATCTCTAGTGACGATTCAGTGTTTACTTGAACTGGGAAGAAGTGTTTAGGTGCAAAAACTACATCAAAAATGGGGAGCGGATCATTATACATCTTCCAAAAAAATAGCTCTGAGTTTAGGTAGTTGCAATACAGATTTCCAAAGACTTCCTCTATTTTTTTAATCTTAGCATGACATGCCTTGCTGCAAACATCAATACAGACAATGTGGATTAGCAGAAGCACTAAGAAAGGTTCCTGAGGCATACATGCAAGTGAAGGAAAAGTGAACATAAAGAGAGTTAACTGTGGTTTGTTCTCTCCTCCTTTCTCAGTCTAGGAACCCTTCCATATGCTGTGTTCTATTTATTATTTCTGCATTGCATCAGGAGGGAAATATTCACACTGAGCCACAGGGATTAAAGACTGAAGCTCTAGAGAAGTCAGATCACATCCGTCATATCCAGCTGTTTTCAATTCCAACACCTCACACCTGCTTTTATTTATTATTCCTGGGCCAGACAAGACCGGGCTCATTTTTCAATCTTTAAAAGCTTTTTAAAGAAAAGACACAGATCAGTCTATTCTCTTCCCTTTTGCCTTTGCAATAGCCCACCAAGACAATACTAAAACAAACTCCTGACACGGCGAGGATCCAACCTAGTTGGAAGCCACGCGAACACCGAGGTGGACAGCTCCCGCTCCTCTCCCAGCGTGGTGACAACACGGCAAGATGGATCAGAAACACCATCAACTACGAAAATCGGTTGTTGGCATAGGCTCTTAACCCCATTTACTGCCACAGATTTCAACTGCCTTGTTTTCAATTTACACTGGAAATGGACTCAAGAGGTTTGGGTGGCTGTGAATTAACAAACTAATTCACATACTACTTTATGCAACAGGATCTCCACTTCTACTTACTTCAAGCAACGGTTCCACAGAGCCTGTTTGTTGGCACTCCAGCTGAATTGCTATCCTATTCTCTCTCAGGAGATCACACTGCCTCAGCATCTGATCGTCCTTTTTATCAAGTAATTTTTCCAGACACTCATAAGTCATTCTTTTTACAATCTTCTCTCATGTCACAGAGTAGTCTTACATTAGGATCTTTCTAATTAACTGCTCAACAGTAATTATTTGGTCACATTTAAAATGCAAACCAAATGTACCAGACGACTTTGCACTTGCTGCACGAACACTTTCCCATTTGCAATTTGTCCCATATACCTAGCATACCAGACTATTATTCTATGGAGCGAACTTGCACCTTGTTTGCAATTCATTCAGTTGTTACAGGGGAAACATTCTGCTGCTTCCCTTCTTTGCAAGCTGATGATCAGGATATCCAGAGTAGCCAGACTATGCAACTCAAACACTATGCTGTAAATAAGCACAAGCACCAGAACCCCACAACAGAACACAGAGACACAGTGGCGACAGTGGAAGCCAATGAGAACACAGCTAGTTGCTTCTGAAAAATCTTACTCTTGAATACATCTTGCTTTCTTGCTAAGTGAGAGTATGGATGGAACACGATGCAGATGAAGTGGTAATACTGCTTAAACATAAGCACTAAATACAGATATTTCCGTTCTACACTCCTGCATACAAACAAAACCTACCAAAATTATTTTCTGTATGTTTCCTGTACCACTGAAGATTCTCCACTGCTCCCACCCTACCTTCCATACATTTGCTCAAGCCATACAAACCAGTATTTTCAGTATCTAAGCTCCTTCGTCTACCTCCACATGATGCCATCCCTGAAAATCTCTCTTTAAAACTAACAGTTCCCAAGCAGTTTCCCTTACCGCTTTGGAGGCTGCCTTAGCACTCTGCATGACTCCATAGTGTTTGTCTATGTGAACTGTAACGGTCAGCGAGCAGTGAGCATGAATCCTGCAAAGGAACACTATGAAGAATCAACAGAAAGGAGGAACAAGGCAATTCCTTGTTGAGGACAAGAGCAGATCTATGAAGTTTATGCTGCAGACGTTAACTCTTACCTTCCTCGGACTAGTATTCCCAGATACGCAAATGCGTTCAGTACAAAGCGTGATGCACCTCGGGCCTTTTCAGTACACTCAATCCTTCTTTCTCGGGAAAAGTTGCACTGTGAATGGTATAAATAATGACTTGAAAATTAAAGAATAACAGTATTGCTGTTTCCAAACCCATCATAAATTTACCATTCCAGAATACCATAACAGCGACATTTTGCTTTAGAAACTTAGAATTACAATCCCTCCTCCTTTCTCAAGGATATCTTCATGTGTTATCCACTTATGCCCCAATTCTAGCAGTAAGTGCTTTCTTTTGGACTTCCAGACACAAACTTCGACTTCAGTTCATTGCTGAACTTAGTTTGGCAGGAGTGGCAAGAGTGCTGATTCAAGGCAACACTTCATTTAATAATTTGTATCATATTTTATTTTCAGATTTATCCACAGTGTATCCTCAAGAAGAAAATATGGAGTTTTTGTGGGTTTTTTAAATAGGGCAGTAAGTTCTCAACAAATGCACACCACTAGCAACAGCCAATGTTGCTTTACGAGCCAACATGCAGCAGTCAATAAAAACACCATCGAAATCTGCTCAGTTTGTTAATTTTCTCTGTATTCAACTGCTCACAGAATAGAAATTAAAGTTGTTCTGTCTTTTTTAAGCAAGCTTTGATATTGTGCTATCTTTTAAAGAGAAGATATACCAGCCAACCACAACAACAATTCTAAAACACTAAAAAAACCCTGGAAAACTTCTGTCCTCTTCCTGTTCTGTAAAAGACCAATGACTTTGATCTACAGCCAGGGAGTCATTTCAAATATTCTTGATCTAGCATGGATGGTGATCACTCAACTCCTGTTATTATCTTTAGCAAGTTATTCCATAGCTATATACACCTCATTTTTTGAATTTGCCAAGTAGATACAAACTCTTCCCACATCAAATGAAACAGGCCCTTAAGTTCATAAAACATCTGAAATTGCTGCATGAAATTTAGCACTGAAACACACAGTCTTATCATCTCTAACAATAAAATACATCAGGAAGTGCTGAATACATTTGCTTTAGAACACAACTCTGCCCTACTACTCTATAAAAAATAAAGGATGCTCCATAACAAGGACAATCATCAGGCTGAATTCAAAACCGAACTGATTCATTAAAATCTGGATAGCATGCAATAAAACGTACCTATAGTTGCCATAACACTGATGTGCTGTAAATACTATCCAGTTTTTGGAAGAGTAATGTACAATTACTAGACAGACATCAAGGCAATTGCCCATGATACAATGTTAAAAAAATAGAATGTACGGTTTGCAGTAGCATCAAGTCTCTATTCAAGTGTAAAAAAATTAATTGACTCCATCTGTATTGGCCTAATGACTGATTAAATGACTAATCACGGAAGTCTTAATTAAAATCATTTTTCTGTACAGAAGAGGATGGAGGGAGGAAGGCAATCATTAATGTGTTATAATGTATGTCAGATTCCATTTGTGCCATTTACTAACAGCTATCAAATGAGTAATTATGCACAAGGTCATTCTGTAAACTTTCTGCATACATCAGACTGATTGGATTAGGGCTTGGTGCTTGGCTAGGTTCTGCCTGTGGCTGCTTTTTTCCAATCACAAACCAGGTAATTAATATTGCTCAGAATAAATAATAAAGGAAGCTGACATTTCCTCCTCCATCTTCGCACCAGCCAACCCAGTCAAAGATTCATACACAACTTTCATACGTTGGTGGGTAAAGTCCCACACCTCATACGTTAAATCAGCCCATTCTCCTCAGTTAGTCATTATTCTTCACAAATTGACAGGGATCTCCATCACACAGTGAAATGCTGTAATACGCAAGGAATTTTCCCTGCATGATTAAAATGACCAGGCAATTACAAGAATCCCTTCCAAGTAAAGCAAGCTGGCAGTATAATATTAAAAGATTATTTTAAGTTTTATTTTCCAGTCACCTGACTACCCTAATGCACAGTGACCTTTGCTATGGAAAAATAACAAGCTGCTTCCACCTCAACAGCTGAGACCAATCTATTTAAAACAATGCATTAAAATGAGTAATGGAATAAAAAAGTGCATCTGGAGACTAGACAAACCAACCTGTCACTTGCATACAACTCATACATAGGACCTACACTTTTATGAGACACTGCTTATAAAATGTTGAAGTCCGAAGTATAAATTGTAACACAGAAAATATTTTGTTTGCAGACTGCTGTCCTGAAGTTTCCAGAAAATTCTTATTTGCAACCTCAGCAAGTCTGCCATATCACTAGCTGCAACGATTTTGCATATCCCAGATGACAATACACTAACTCGTATATAAAACAATGCTTTTTATAAAACTAGCTACACCTTAACGGGGCAAAAAAGAAGTTGGTATAGCCTTTTCACTATTATCACTGTAAATATTGCTTTCCTTCGAAATCCTGAAATCAAATGTGTGGCACTGATGTGAGTTACAGCTGCAGAATTAGGTGCCAAAGAAGTTCTAGTTCTTCTAAAATAACTGAATCATCTTTTAGTGCGGAATAAGTTTCTTACATTACTGTTGCCTCTTTTACCTAAACAGAAGTATTCTGGCCAACAATCCTGACAGAAAAGACCTCTGTGGTGGCACTGAAAATGGACATCCCCCTGTGAACATCCAATGTGCTGCCTTAAAGCGTACCCAACTGATTACAAATAGTGCTTAGAATATGGATGAAGAAGCTAATGGGACAAAAAAAAAGGATGAAAAGAATCTTTAGTCATGACTGTGTAACATCCAATTACACTTCTGGCATGATCAAACAGTACCCTGTCTAAGCTATTCAAAGTCACCCAAGTCCCAGAAAAATACATGTAAAGCTGTATCAGCCAGATTCATCCAGATCTCAAGTAAATACATACATAAATTAGTTTGAATTAATTATAACAGTGTGGTCAAACTTGACCCTACTTACAACAAAACTGAAGAAAATCAAAATATGTGTCAACAAATCTCTGCCTGCAATAACTGTCAGTGTCACATATGAAAGAAGTTTGTTTTACTAATAAAGGAAATAGAAATGACTGATAAGATTTACAATTAAATTCAGCTATTCTATAAACCTCATTCAGAGTTTTAAGGTGTCTCTCAAGGCTTAAAACCAGCATTGAGACTCAAACGTGCCACCCAACTTCTAGGGAATTAGTTTTATCTTCATTTGAAGACTCATACATTTAAAACAACCACAAAATCCATCACCACCAAACCAGAACACTCCAAAATAAACAACATACATATGGCACAGTAAATCTTTCAAAACTCGAAGATATTTTTATGGAATAATTCAACACAATCTGCCCTATTCTGCTAATGCAAATGAAAACTTGCACAACTACCTAAATTACAGGGTGGTGTGCCATTCTTAATCTTCACAGAAATGTAGGAGTTCCTGTTTCAATCATTTCTATTGTTTGAAATACGCCAGATGATAATGGAGTGGCTGCTACTGCAGGCAGAGACTGACTTCGAGGTGAAGCTAGCTAATGACTCAATGTACGACTTACTGTAGGTTTGAAGGAATTACTACACAGTGGTGAAGATCGATGTGCGAGGCAGCTGCAAGTACATTAAATGACCTGTCTGACACTTCAACAATTTTTTCAACATACATTCATTATGTAAGTTATTCCTGACCTTTGGTTGCATAAAATATTTAAAAGAAAGTCACATATTTCAAGTAATTCTCAAGTAACTGAAAAGGTAGATCCCCTTCTCAGCACACAAGCACATACCCTTCATATGATAGTACAGAAGTCCAGCTAAGCTTGACTGAAAGGCAGTCTTCTCTCTCTTTTGCTTCTTAAAGTATTTAAAAAAAACTATTAAGGTATCTTATGCCCAAAGGCAGACCACAGAAGAGAGATGGCGTCCTATGCGAAGGCACCTCCACCTATTCTAGATCCAGCAATCTGTATTTGCAACTCTCTAGACCACTTAATGGGAGAAAGCAAAATAGCTTCACACTAAGAGGTTGGAATGCAGCCAAGCGAAGCCATTTATGGAAAAACACAACAAAACAAAAAACCCAACAGTCTACACTAAATTCCCCGGTCATACTGCAAAAATGAGGGAGACCTTTTGCTGTATGTGGTAAATGAAGCGGTTTTGAAAGTGCTTTAAATACTCAGGCACATCTGACTTCTTTTATTAGCCAGTGCACATTGTCCTGTCTGATTTGACATAAACATGACTTCTCATATTGGTTAAAGATGACAAAATACCTCGTCTGTTACAGGGAAGCTATTGCAAATCAGTGGGACCAACCCTAATTAGAATCACCATGCATGTTCAGGTCAGCAAGTCCCCCTGTAATTATTTTATGCTTTACCATTAGCTGAACTAGTGAAAAAGCTGGAGAATTCGTCATCATGGCAGATTTGCTCAAGTCAGTATTTTAAAAAGCCTGTAACCTACTGTACAGTAAATAAAAGTAGACACTGGAAAAGTTATCAATAATCAGGCCATAGTAAAAGTCACTTCCATCACAACTCAAATAACAGGACAGGTAAAAAATACCTTTCTCTTACTGTTCCAACTGTCCTCCATCTCAGGATATATCCATACTCATTTTGTTGGTTAAGAAATGCAAATTGGATACCCCTATTCCTCTATTTGTTTTGTACAGTGAGCGCAATTTCTGCATGAACGTCCAACTGTATTTCCATCCTCTTTGTGTCACAGAAACCTCATTTACCAGTCATTCTTTTCCATATGAAAAGATCTATAATGAGGAGTCTTTCTGTCATTGCCCTGCTCCTCTGAGTCAGGAATTTTTATTTCCCCCTAATACTTGCTGCTGTAGCTGCAGTTTCATTTACTGTCATCTCATACCACAGCCTTAATGCAAGCACATCTGTGGCTGGATCATGGAAAAGATTCAGTATTGCTTTCAGAGCTGCATACCGATTAAACGGTTACGGGAAACCAAGCTTTTTATTTACTACGTTCTCATATGGTATTTGTAAAAATGAAGGTTTATACACTGTACTTGAAATGACAGTTTATTCTTCCAGTTAGCCACCTAGCGAAAATATCTGTACAAGAATACTGAATATAAAAAGTAGGACTAGGAGGTCTGCTTGCACGTGCATTCACTCAGAAAACAAATAAAAAGGCATAAAGTTATTCAAAAGCTAAAAATACATTTTTAATTCACATCTAAGCAGTATCATGAAAGAAACTGATTATTTTTGAACAGCATTATTTGCTCAGAAAGTATTTCTACTATTCTCTTCTTTTTAACACACACACAAAGGAATTTACACATGCTGAGCCAAATTTAGATTTTCTGTGCTTAAATAAACTGTAATTTTTTATGTTGCCACAGTTGTTCAAGTCACCCTTGCAAAACTTGACTAACCTAGCAAGCAGAGAATTTTTTCTTCTCTGTGTAATTCTTTTCTTTTTATCTATCTATCTACAATATATGTAACAAAATTATGGAGGGTCATTTAAACACACCTAACAGTTTTAAACTAGCAAGGTTAGATGTAATTACTCAGTGTAACCACAGCAACACAGAAATCAGAGCAGACTGCAAAACTAAGCTGAAAAAACAGGTAGTAGATTCGATAGCACTTTTAAAGGTGTAGTGAAACCTCTCACACCTACTTTGCTTAAAAAAACCCCAAACACCCAAAAAATCCAACACCAAATAGTCTCCAAACTGATGGGCTGAGAAACACTGCTCTTGCAAGCACAAGCCCAGGTTATAAGGAAGTCAAAGATGTACTGGCATAAAATGTGAAAGGCAGTATTATGTCCAAGAGAATAAGACCAGTTAGAACTGGTATATTGCAAAGAGATAAAAACTGCTTTCAGCAGACAGCATTCTCCAGCTGAGCAGCAGCAATACCGATTCACACATACCTGCTGTCTTCCATTTTCTCCTGCGAGACTGTCATCTTCTCAGCTTTCTCAGCAGATATCCTGCCATTTGGCTTTTTTCCTCCTTTCTAGAGAAAAAAAAAAGAAAAAAGAAGTATTTCTGTAGTGCTTAAGGAAAGTGCCAAATATGGTGTAATTTACGATGTGCTAGTGTTTTCCCTTGCATTCATAAGTTAAGAACAAATGCAAAATCATCAGCACTTGAAGCTGGTGGATTTTGATTTACATATATTAAGATTCTCTCATGATTTCCTATTATTTACTTCTCTACACCAAATTGGATCCTGGTCACTAAACTATTAGCAACCCTACCGTAACTTGAGCCAAATCATAAAACTGACAAAAGCCAGAATGTGCAACTCAGTCAAAAGAATTCGTAGCCAGAAGTTGCATCAAATTGTCTGACCTGAAACTCCTCTGCTCTTCCTTTTTGGAATTAAAATCTTACTGGAAGTGAAGTAAATAGTTATCTATACCTGAACTTTCAGAATGGGCACATCTCACTTTCTCAGTTCAAACAATAGTGTCTAGGCTTTTCCCCAGAATTTTCCCAATAGAGTTTCAAGCCTACAGTTAGCAGAACAAATTATTTTCTGGACTATTTCCTGGAATTTTTAGATGCCTACACCACCGTTTTATTTATTTTAGTGTATCATATCCATGCAAATACAGTATTTTACAGTAAGGTTGGCATAGACAGAAGTTTAATCGCTTTTACTTTTCTTCCTTTTCTGGCATATTTTTCAGGATCCCACTGTAAGAAGTACTGCAAAGCCTGAAAAATTACGTGGACAGCATTACACAAAACAGTGTTGTTGGTTTTTTTTTTTTTCCTCTTTTCATTCAGGTGTAACAGAACTGACGCCATCTTGTATGGCTTTTGTCACCACCAACATAGCGAACAATTACATAATACTGCAATTACTCATGACAATTTTATATCAACCCACCCTGCAGGAACTCAAATTTCACAGTTAAATAATTTCCGTTCCCTGCAAAACCTGCAAGAAGGCTGTTTGGTCACGTTCTTTATGAGTGGAAACCTGAAGAAGCATTCATAATACAAAACAGAAGACAGGAGAACATTTTTGTACTTAATTTCCCATCCTGGCAGGAATATTTTGTGTTGGAAAGCTGTTGTTAAATAATTCAGGACAAAGCCTAAAAAGAGTAGTGTTTGTATCAAGTTCTGTGGGGTGAAGTGTGAAAGACAATCTTGTAATACTTTACCCTAGATAGAACACCTTAAAGTACGAAATCTCTAGTTGCGAATGCTGCAGTTATCTCCACAGTGCTGTAACTTTATGATTATATAGCAAGATAAAAGTTAAGTCTTTGCCTCTGCAAGGACATTAAATAACATCTCTCTCTCCATTAGCTTTTGCTGGAGTAGCAGCATTTATCCTCCAGGCAATGAATGAGAACCACACTGCTTAAAGAGTAACTCCAGGTTCTTAATGCACTAACAGTTTCAGAAAGGTTCCCGTGTCACTAAATTTAATCTTTTTTTTTTTAATTATTATTACTAATTGATAGCTCTTGTGCCACACAGATTCGAAGGAGATGTCTGACACTGAGAAGCTCCTTTCAGCAGTGCACTACAGCCACTAGGCTAGCATAATTGTCACCAGGGATGGGACATCAAGTTAAAAAAAAGGGGGGGGACCCCATTCAACTTATCTTCTTTAACAGTGCAGAGAAGGAATATCAGTGACCCTCTAGGGATTAAAGAAGAGATGAACATTTCTAGTGCAAATGTTTTCCTGATCAACACGAGCCTTCAAGAGGTTTGCCCATAAAGTACTTCTCCACACAGTGAATGTCAACATACTTACAGTACCAAGTAAAGATGACAATTGCTACAGTCGTGTGATCTGAGGAAGCACTAGAAACAAAGAGCTCTTGAATTCACACCCTGGTTCATTGTGTGACCTTGAGCAAGTGGCCCTACACTGATGTACAGGGAAGTACTAGTAAGTTGGGTACATACTGCCAGTGGCATAATTATTTCATTGCCATCAAGTCTACAGTTGTGAATAGTCTTTAAAAAGAGTGAGTGCCGTAGCTGTTAGGCCTACAGAAGACTTACTGCACCACCCAATCCTTTTCCAATACAGCTGTAAGTACACAACGCAAATAATTAAACACGCCTTTCATAGGAGATAGTAAACCCAACTCACACCTTTATTTATAGTCTTCCCATGTTTTTCAGGAGTGTCACTTGTAGAATTTTTCTCCCTTGTTTATTTAAGACCCTCTTAAAGATCAGCGGAAGTCCTACATTTCAATAATCCATTTATTTAAAAACCTTTTCATGCTAATCTTTAGCTGAAATAATCTCAAAATAAGCAGCTGTTCAAAGAAAGGTGTTCAAGAGCAATAGTTTCAAGGTGCCTGGCAGGCTTTCACATTAGCCATCTCAGAAACCTTACACATCTACAGTCGTATTTCAGTTGTCCCACATTACTGGTAATACGGCACAAAGAAGGCTAAGACAGCAAATCAGATAGCATTGTGCCAGGCACTGAAAACATACTACCCAGACAACTGTCTAATAAGGTTGATAAATTCCAGTTTCACATGCTTTCAAAGTGAAGCTAAAGCATCCAAATCAGAGAATCACTCCTTAAATACCCCCTCCGTGTTCATCTTAATTACAACAATTATTACTATCAGCAAGACGAAGATCATGTGCCACCTTTGAGAGATAAGTGCCAGCAGGATGACTACTTCCATAACAATCATTCAAGATAGGGCAGCTTGACCTCTCTGGGAGTGAAATATCAATTATCTTTTTACAGCCAATTCAATTACAGCACACTAATCACTCGTGTAGGACATCAAGTCAGAAGTTGGGGGCAGGGGCAGGCAGCTGGGGAAAGGAAGGAAAAACATTGGCAGTGAACAACCCTCAGTGATCCTACAGTTGCAGCTGTAACGGTTATTAACATCACGCAAATAGTTATTAGCTGTTTGTAGCAGACTAAATGCTGTAATATACTACTCATTTAACCAAACTTTTTTAAAAATAAAGAGTTATTGGTCCTAGGGGTAATAGACTTTTCATTTAAAGGTGACCAGACACACTGCATTAGTCTTTAATGTTACAGTCAATTCACCAAAGAGCATTGTTCATTAAGGAAAAAAAAAAAAAAGAAAGATTATCTATTCAGCAGAAAGCAAAATATATTTAGCTTTCATTAAATAAACTAATATTAACCCAAGTTACTGAGGACTATTTCACTACTATACTGATCCTAAAGAAAATTATCAAGTGCAATGTTATCTACAACAATGCACCCAACAGAATATTATGCAACACATGTATGCAAAACAAAAAAAATTTAATCTATTTCATTTATAGCATTCATGAAATAAAATGGCAGAAAGGAGTATGTTATAGGATCTCCTCACATGAATTTCTGTTAAACGAGTCTTGCACCATTTAGTTCAGCACAGATAACAGACCCTGAAAAAAAACAGTTATCTGGTCCGTATCTGAAACAGCAAGGCAAGACTGCTCCTTTCAGCAGTCCTGATGGACAGAATTTAAAGTACCAAAAAAACCCAGTTTCATAGAATGATAGGATGGTTTGGGTCAGAAGGGACCTTAAAGACCACCTCATTCCAAGCCCCCTGCCACAGGCAGGGACACTTCCACTGGAGCAGGTTGCTCCAAGCCCCATCCAACCTGGCCTTGAACACTGCCGGGGGGTGGGGGGGGAAGCCATTTTGACAACACGGGTGCAGAAGGTAAGCACGTAACAGTAATTGTGATGGCCAGAGCATAACTGACAATCTCTTTGTACCAAAACGCTTTAGTCGCCCTTGCCAGCTGGTAACAATAGCACTGAAATACTAGTGCATAAGCTGAAAGAATTTACAAAGCACACCGGCAGTTTATTAGCCTACTCTGATTATATATTGTATACAATATAAGTTTTAGTACAGCCTGGTGAAGGCTAGAACATGTATCTACACTACAGTGACGCCTTCAATTTCTTTGTAGATAGCATACTGAAAGTCATTAGTGCTTATGTTCCTAAAAAAAAAAAGAGCACTCTGAAAGTTCCATTGTGGACTGCAGATTAACTTCTGTAACCAAAACATATGATATACCACGCATTCAAGGAACAGAATACCGAGTCTCGTCTTCTAGAGGGTTAGGATCTCTTCAGATTTTAGGGCACTCTTATTCAGGGTGTTCTGTATCACTCGAGTGCAAAGAAAGTTTCAAAGAGCCTAGGTACACTACCCTTCTGTATCTTCCCAAGTGCTTTGCAAAGAGAAGGCTCGTACAAAATAGGTGCTAACTCTGCAAATTCAAATAAAAAAAATTATACTACAGCAAAAGGGAGGAGCCAATGATTATTTCCTTCCCCCCCTATTCTGTCACACTCACACTGGGCCGTTTCTAAAGGGCAGGTCTGTCTTTGCTCAGTGCTCTTCAAAAAGCATCCTGAATAAAAAGCACTGTTTGTTCCACCTGCAGACTCACAAATGCATGAAGAACATTCTACTGCAACTTCTCTTCTACTTTTGCGCATTCTATAGAGGTTCTTACACCACCATCACTGCTGCAGTACATAATAATTCTTCCCTAGTATTCTAAGTAATGTCACCAACATCGGTGAAGCGTCTGTTCTGCTAGTGTCCCTATTCAGAGACATTCTCCTATTTAAGGCTTGTTTTGAGACAGGTTTGTACATTCTGTACTGCACCTCAGCAAGGGTTACCAGTACTTTCTATTCCAAAAGACTGTTCTACACATAATGTTTCTTTCTGCTGCCCTAATAGAGCACCGATGTTTGTGTCCATTCCCCACAAAGAGTTCTGATACCAGCTGAATTTCCTTGAGAAATGGGTCTTGCTGGCTAACCTCTTTAGTCTGGTACACAGCAGGAATCAACACAAGAGTAATACAAGAATGAATATGCTGGAATCTTGACAGAAGGAATATCTGCATAAACACCTAACGGTGTCTGTAGCCACCCGAACATTACAAATCCAGGCTGGATTTTGTGAAGCTTTAGTACTACGATTGCAAATGCAGCCAACTGTTGCTATGGAACTGTTGCTACAAAATTAAAGGTTAAAACCAAGGAAAATTGCTAAATCACATTACAGGATTATCAACACCTAAGGAGAACAAACCATTAACATTGTCTTCTCCATGATATATGACAAGAAAAGTTCACAGCCACCCTCACTTTCTATTACAGCTAAGGACAACTCAGTTCTCAGCACCTCACATGACCTACTCTGGACCTTTCAAGGCAGGCAGGGTAAGATACAGCAACTTCAGCTTAGACTGTCACGCACCATGGAAGCATTACACAACAGCAGGTACAGTCACAGCTCTGTCACATGTATGCTTTGTTAGTTGCAAAACCTCTCTTTCCTTAGGGCTACACTGCAACAGGTCTTTACTAAAAACTATGTAACAACATATGCAGTAATAGAATCATGCCATTATTGTTAACTGCATATATATATATATTTCCATATTCATATTTTATATAAATACTCCTTCTTAAACTAATGTTCAGCAATGTCTGTGTCTACATCTCGCTGCTAACACACAAGAGGCTGCCGTCATTTGGGTTTAAAC